>Ga0210038_1000881_pt1 | contig 16670 bp, 18 predicted proteins | sample CryGeyCG2114_020_FD_183970 | JGI IMG/M metagenome (GOLD analysis project Ga0210038, IMG submission 183970) | Groundwater microbial communities from aquifer - Crystal Geyser CG15_big_fil_post_rev_8/21/14_0.20 (SPAdes) (version 2) | ecosystem: Environmental > Aquatic > Deep subsurface >... | reverse complement strand
CCCGCCGGATAACCTTCAGCGATACCTACCTTGGCAAATGTCTGGCGAGAGCAAGCAACGCTTCTCTGAATCACCTAAATATGAGATCGATACTTCGTTACTTCAGGTGGGTTAAGCGAATGTTTACTTTATCAAGCGTTTTATTTTTGTTTAATTTTTGGTCGGACCACTCAAATTGGCATAACAAATCACAACAGTGTGGGAGGTTTCTCCCACGATTTTCCCACAGTGATTTTAGCGATAAGTCGCTGTATTGAGTTTACATTAAAGTCTCTCTTAATGTCTATTGTTGACATTTCTATAGATTTAAATGTATATTTGATGTAACTATGAAAGCACAGCACTATTTGGATCAATTAACTTCTGAGGGTAGAGTTTCTTTTACCAAAGAAGAACTACAAAAAACACTTGGGCTAACGCCTAATGCGGCCGCTTGTATGCTCAGAAGATTAAAACAAAAGCAACAAATAGCCTCTCCTACCAGGGGGTATTACCTTGTATTGTCACCTGAGTTTCGGTCAATGGGTTGTTTGCCACCTGATTTTTTCATTGATGATTTAATGAAGCGTTTAGGTTTGGATTATTATGTCGCGCTTCTGAGTGCGGCTTTATATCATGGTGCTGCACATCAACAGCCGCAAGTTTTTCAGGTAATGATCGCAGCAAAGCACACAGACATTCAGTGTGGGCAAGTCCATATTCAATTCATCACAAACCAAGATTTGAATGCAGGCGATGCGGTTTTATTGAATACACGAACAGGCACCATGCGAGTGTCTACGCCTGAAACAACGGCAAAAGACTTATTGGCATTTATTCGTCAAAGCGGTGGTATCGGGCAAATTGCCACAGTTATTGATGAATTAGCTGATAAGCTCGATAAAGATAAGTTACAGGCACAGGTTCAACCAGGCAGTCAATGGCAATGGGTGCAACGACTAGGCTACGTTTTAGAAACGTTGGGTCATAAGGATTTGGCCGATAGCCTATTTATGATTATTAAAGATAAGGCTTTGCGTATTACGCCTTTAGTGCCTAATCGAACCATGACAGGATTTCCACGCCATAAAAAATGGCGCCTGACTATTAATGCCAAACTAGAGAGTGATTTAGACGATGATACCGATTAATACGATTACACAATGGCGGAAGAATGCCAACTGGTTGTATCAATCCCAGGTCGAACAAGACTTAGTGTTAAGCCGAGCGTTGGTGAGCTTATACCAAAACGAAGTTATTCAAAAAACACTCGCATGTATTGGCCAATCGTGTTAATTGGCAGCCGGAAGTCGGCGCAGACTTGGTGATGAAAAAACTTGTTGAAAAGCTGCCAGGTGAGCCTTGGAAACTGAGAGATAAAGGGTAATTGAATTAATATGAATCGACAGCAACTTGAAAAACGTGTCATTGAAATTGCGAACAAAACTTTGCAAGAAAAGCACTATGTCAGTTGCGTGGATATTTTATTAGGGATTGGTTGGTTACAACCAGTCCGCGTGAATGATTGGCGAAAAGGACGATTACCTTATTTAGAACAGGCTGTGCAAGCCAATCTGAATAAATTAAGTTATGCAATGAAATGTTTTCGACAGTGGGCGAACAAGTGCGGTTTAAAGCCCAGTGAAACAAAATACCTAGCAAGGACTCGCGGCCAAAAACGAGAATTACGGTTCAGTGAAAGCGGGAACCCTGCCATCGAGAAAGCTTACCGAACTCATTATATTTCACCTGTGTTATCTCAAAAGAAACAAGAAAACTTAAAAACCAAATTAGACAAACCACCCGAGCATGTCGTGTTTTGCATTCTTAAAGAATCAACCTGTGAGCAATGTAAAGAAATGCTACACAAAGGTAGCTTTTTATATACAGAACAAGACAAAGCACTGTGCATGAAATGCAGTGGCTTCGATGAACTGGTCTATTTACCCGCCGGTAATGCAAAACTCACTCGTCGCGCAAAACAATATAGCAAATCTTATGCAGTGGTGGTTTGGTTTAGTCGAGCCAGAAAACGTTATGAACGACAAGGGTTATTAGTTGAAGAGTCTGCGCTAAAACGAGCAGAAGATGAAGTAAATGTTGATTATCATAATATGAAAGAGGAAGGCAACATATGATTAAAGTGGGTAGAAATGAATCTTGTCCTTGTGGTAGCGGAAAGAAATATAAAAAATGCTGTTTATTAAATCCTGTTACTCCTTCTACTAACAATCACAATTATCCCCAGTTAGGACAAGCGGTTCAGGAAGAGAAAGTAGCGTTAACTCGCACATTGACACATGAATTATTTCAGCCAATGCGCTTATATTACGTTATTTATGATTTAGAAAAATTACAATCCTGTTTTAAGCAACTGAAATGTATGTCACACGATGCGCCAAGAGAGTGGGTATTAATGTATACGGCGGAAACCAGTCGTCTTGGTTTGAGTATTCCGCCTAAACAAGTACCCAAAGAAATGCAGCCATTAGTGATTGCAACTTGTTATATTGAAGATAAACAGACTTTGTTGGTTGACGTACGTTCCATCGAGCGAGCTGAAAAAATTATTCGTTTTATTGATCGTAAGGTTCCAAGAGAAGTTGCAGCGATCACGCATGCCGCCATTTACAACCGTCTGATCACCACTAACCCCAAAAATCCTACCGATGTGGATTACGATGAAATTTTTAATGAGCAACGTATAACCGTTATTGATCCAGAGAATTTTTTGCAAGACATGACAACTACTTCAAAGCAGTATGATGACAAAGATCAGGCGAGAGAAGCTGTTTTCAGACAAATCGAAGAAAACGCAAAAAAACTACTGCCTGAGGTTGAAAAAATGCCAGTGCATTATTATGAGGAGGGGATTGCTTCATTTAAAATGACGTGTCAAATGAGACAGTTCATTGCTATGCAGCACTTTTTGGGCAATACAGAGTTTTCATTTTATGACATCATGCAAAAGATGGTGGGCGAACAGACAAAGAAACCTCAAAAAGTGGGTTGGGTTAAAGTTGATGATGGTTTGTAATGAAGTTTATGATAGCCGAGCAGCCGATCCAAATTTTACAGTTGTTGATGTTTATATTGGTATTGAGGATTAAAGCTGGCGCTGCATCATCATGTGTATGGGGGGTATGCTGATGCTAAAACCAGCCAGTCCAACAATTTCGTGCGAGGCTTCAATGGTTTTTCGGTTTGCAAAGAACATTGGTAGTAAGAGACACTTATTTTGGAGGCTAGCTCTGATATTGTCCGTGATGAGTTGCTCTGTCAGGAGCTGGGCTTGCCAGCCTAACCAACTGCCCCTGCATCAAGCGAAGGTCGAGGGTCAAATACTTTACTACCAATATTTTCATAAAGCTGGCAGTAAACGGCCAACGGTTGTCTTTGAGTCGGGGCGAGGCGATGACCACAGCATTTGGAACAAAGTGGTGTTACGCGTCTGTGCGTTTGCCAATACTTTTACCTACGATCGACTCAATACAGGGAAAAGTCAGGATGTTAAAAAAGCTATTACGGCAAAGGATGTTGCAATACGGTTAAAAAAATTGTTGGACAATCAGCATATTAACCCACCTTATCTGATAAAAGCATTCACCTATATGCGTATAATGCTAGTCATTACATTCAAACTGATCAACCGAATCTTGTCGCTAGCGCGATTTATACCATCTACAAATATAGCCAATAGAGTTTTCAATTTGAGAGAAGCAAAAAACATTTATTGCTAGATGTGGTTGGGCTAGTCTGTTTGGCTTGAGAGATAGCTATCGCACACAATTTGAGACTATCGCACAGGCAACGACAGAGGCTTGCCAAGCGATGCGAGCTGCTCCACCATAATATCGTGAGATCGCGTTGAGTCTCGACTTAATCTAATCCGACACAGAGCTTGATTATTGTGTTATAATGTCACATACAGTTTGAGATTGACTTAAATCGTAACGAGAAATTGTCAATTTATCTTCGCTTCAAATGCGTCATCGCTTGTTTGATTACTAAACTTTCTAGCACAGAGTTCTTTTAAACGACTTGAAGGGTAATCTTTGTCTCGTTGCTCTTTTTCAGCCTTTTCCTGAATGGGTTATTTCAAATTAATCACGTTTATAGATTAAAGGGCTCACTAGCACCCTGGGCGAACAAAGCCCACAACCGAGGTTAATTAATATGCGACAAATGCAAGAAACGGCATTGATTTATTGTGAAAAAGAATTTGGTCAAGTAGACGGAAAAACAGCCGCCGGATTAGTACGCTACTCGGAGTTATATAAAATCACCGGGGTCATTGACAGCCGCTTAGCCGGTCAGGATGCCGGAAAAGTACTTTGGGGAAAGGCTAATGGAATCCCCCTATTTTACGATCTCGATGAAGCCTTGCGAACACTGCCAAAAACGCCAGACTGTTATATATACGGCAAGGCTCCGCTAGAAACATCCCTTTGCCTAGAAGAGCGACATTTAATGTTGGACGCCATGAAAAAAGGAATGAATTTAATCAGTGGATTACATCAGTTTTTCTCCGAAGACCCTGAATTTCTTCACATTGCCGCCAAATCGGGCGTTCTGATTAAAGATGTTAGAAAGCCATCAAAATTAGAGGATCTGCATGTCTTCACAGGAAAAATATCGGAGGTGAAAATCCCAGTGGTTGCTGTTTTAGGGACCGATTGTGCTTGTGGGAAAATGACGACAGCAATTGAACTTAACAGGGAGCTTAATGCCCAAGGAATTAGGTCACTAATGATTGCAACAGGTCAAACAAGCCTGATGCAAGGGGCAAAGTATGGCTCTTCAATCGATGCGCTAATTTCACAATTTGTCATCGGTGAGCTGGAGCATGCGATTCTTCAAGCCGTCGAGCATGATAACCCAGATATTATTTTAATTGAGGGGCAAAGCTCAGTCAGCCATCCTGCTTTTATGAGCTCTATTGGCATATTAAAAGGCTGCATGCCAGATAGTGTGATTCTACAACATCCACCTGCTAGACAGTTCCGTTGCGATTTCCCTCACCTGAGAATGCCTTCGCTTGATCAAGAAATTACTTTGATCGAATCCTTGTCAAAAGCCAAGGTGATAGCACTTACTTTAAATCACGAAATGCTAAACGAACAAGAAATAATGTGTTTCGTCGAGCAATACGAGGAACAGTTTGGCCTTCCGACGACGGATGTTTTGACTCAGGGGTGCCAAAAATTGATCCTAGCCCTTTGCAATCAATTTCCTGAATTAAAACTAAAAAATAAATCTGAACAACCTATTAAGATTTCGTCTTAAAATTGGTGAAAGCTTTGTTGCCAAGAATCGAGATTTCGCTCTCCAAAATCCGCGAGAACACTAAGCATTTATCCAAACTTTATGGTCAGAAGGGAATATCTCTAATGGGAGTCACCAAGGGCGTGCTTGGTGAGCCAGCAATTGCTATGGCCATGAGTCAAGGCGGCGTGCATTGGATTGCCGATTCACGTCTTGAAAATATTCATAAAATGACGGCTGCTGGAGTGAACTCAAAATTCGTACTGCTACGCACACCATTGAGTTTGGCTAAATCGGTGGTAACGCTCGCGGATATTAGTTTCAATACCGAACTAGAAACGATTAAAAGCCTGTCTTATCAGGCGGGACTGCAGCAAAAAATGCATCAGATTGTGATTGTGGTCGAAATGGGTGATCTGCGTGAAGGGGTTCTCCCGTGTGATCTTACCTCTTTTGTGCGCGAAATTTTGATATTGCCCAACCTAAAATTAATCGGCATTGCTTGCAATCTAGCTTGCTACAGCGGTGTGGCGCCTGATGTAAAGAAAATGAGTGAATTATCCAGGCTAGCTGAATATATTGAAAGCGCGTTTTCTCTTCGATTGGAGCTGATCTCAGGTGGTAATTCAGCTAATTATCATTGGAGCCAAGCAACACAACAATTTGGCAGGATCAATAATTTACGGATTGGCGAATCAATTCTTTTAGGGTGTGAAACCCTAACTCGCCAAGCAATTCCGGGACTCCATCTTAACGCCTTCCAGTTGATAGCCGAAGTAGTCGAAGTTAAAACCAAGCCCTCTCGGCCCTATGGGCAAATCGGCCAGGATGCTTTTGGATTGATCAAAAGCCCCAAAGACAAGGGTTTGATGCGAAGGGTTATTTGCGCACTGGGCAAACAAGATGTGCTGATTTCGGGAATAACGCCGGCAAGTTCACTGGAAATTTTAGGGGCCAGTAGCGACCATCTTTTGTTGGATAGCAAAAACTCGCATTTTCAGGTGGGTGATGAAGTGCGCTTCACTCCCGATTATGGCGCACTTTTGACAAGCATGACCTCTCCTTTTGTTCATAAGTATTTATTTGAATAGAGATGAAGCAGAATATACTGATTAATTTAATTATTCATTGATCAAGCTATTAGGCAACGTCCCTAAAGTCATTGCTGGGCTGCAAGACAAGTAAAATCATTAAAAAACAATAGGTTGTACCGTTTAAATTTTGACTGAGTTTTGATTCTAGGCAGAATAAATGTCAAAAATAGTCGCATTGGACGATTAGACGATAATCTGTGGACGATTGGACGGCAACTCATGGACGATTAGATGCTGTTGTGTGGACGATTGGACGATGCTATGCTATTGAAAAATAGTTAGAAAGGAAGTTTTTTATGTATCAGCGGAATGTTAAAAATAAAGTATTAACCGCCCTGAAAGATACACCCGTTGTGATGGTGGCTGGCCCGCGGCAGTGTGGTAAGACGACCTTAGTTAAACAGATAATGGCTCACGATTCGGTTTATGTCACATTGGATGATGTTAACCAATTAGCATTTGCGAAATCTGATCCGCTCGGTTTTATACGCAACTTTAATGATCGTCGAGTCATTATTGATGAAGTACAGCGCGTGCCAGAGTTGTTTCTTCCAATCAAACAATCCATTGATGAAAATAGATTACCAGGTCGGTTTTTGTTAACAGGTTCCGCGAACGCCATGGCACTGCCAAAAGTTGCAGATTCATTAGCAGGACGTTTAGAGGTCGTTTCATTGTTGCCTCTTGCTGAGTGTGAGATACAAAGTCAGCCTTCACATTTTTTAGCAAAAATGCTTGCTGGTCAAATGCCCGAAACAAAACAAATTCGAGTTAGAGAGCAGTTAATTGAGAAAGTATTGGCAGGCGGTTTTCCAGAGGCTTTATTAAGAAAAGAAAGCAGTCGGCGTGTTAGTTGGTTTAATCAATATATTCTTAGTATTGTTCAAAAGGATATGAAAGATTTGGGGCAAATTTATAACTTAGATATTATGCCCAGACTAATACAGATGATTTGTAATCAAGTGGGTAGTCTCGTCAATTATACGGAAGTGGGTAATGCTTTAGGATTATCGCGCCAAACCGTGGGTCGGTATTTACAATTACTAGAGCAACTATTTATTTTTCAAGAATTGCCCGCATGGAACCGAAATGATAACAAACGTTTAATTCGAACACCCAAAGTGCATCTGGTTGATAGTGGATTGCTGTGTGCGCTTCGACGAATTAACGCCGAAAAGATTCATCGTGATCCCACGTTATTTGGTAACCTTCTTGAGTCTTATGTGTTATGCGAATTGAATCGTTTGGCTTCTTGGTGTGATGAGCCCATTTATTTTTCGCATTATCGCGATAAAGATCAAGTTGAAGTCGATATCGTGCTTGAAACGATGTCTGGTGATGTGATGGGTATTGAGGTGAAATCGTCAGCTACTTTGAAAAGTGATTACTTTCAAGGGTTGAAGCGCTTGAAAAAAGCAGCAGGTGAAAAGTTTTTGATGGGTATTCTTTTATACGATGGTGATCATTCGAACGTATTTGAAGAAAACCTTGTTGCAGCGCCTATTGGGGTTTTGTGGGAGTAATCAGATAAGATTCGTTCGTCAAATTTTACTATGTTTCTCTTTGCCATTTAAATTTCGAGTATTAAGGTTCACAGGGTCACATCAAAACAATGCCTGTCTATGAATTTCTGTATGATTTAGGATGTGCATGGCGGATTAGCGAAGCGTAATCCGGCATGCATCAACAAGATGGGTAGATGATACAGTTTTTACGTGGGTTTTGCCGCTTGTTTCACTTTCAATGACTTACCCAAGTGCCAGAATATTGCTGTTATAAGGTTTTGAACTATCGATAAAAATTTTGATATCAAGCCTCCAATCGTCTCACTAATTGAACTAAAGGTTTAATAAAAATCGTTAAAATCAATTGATAAATCACTTTAAAGAAATAGTAAGCCAGCGCGATATGGATTAAAGAGGAAAAGCTTAAATGGAAAAAACTAATTAAAATAAAAATAAAACAATCGATGCTTAAGCCAGCCAGGTTACAAATTAATGTTCTTAAGCGCAAAGAGAGTTTAATCGTTTTCTTAATCAACACCGTTAGCACTATATTAGTTACTTCACCGGTAAAAAATGAAATAAATGAAGCGAGTATAAATAATGGGGTGCTGCCTAAAATAAGGTTATAAGAACTTTCTTCTGTGTATATTGAAGCCGCTGGCAATAAAATCGCGAGGCTAAAAGTGAGCGCCATCAAGAGGTTTAAAACAATGGCGTAAAAAGTAATCCTTAAAGCCGTTCTTTTGCCATAAACTTCTGTGATTAAGCTGCCCATGGTGTAAAGTACCGGATATATAATAATACTTGCTGGCATGGTGAAGTTAAAAATAGTCGTCAGCTTTTGTGCTGTGATGTTTGACCAAAGCAATAAGGCGCCAAATAACATCGCAATAAAGGGTAGACATTTTTTCTGTTGCTGCATTTTAGTCTTCATTTGGTTATTTCAAAGATGGTTTGGATATCGCATCCCCTGTTTTTATAGATGTAGTCTAGCGTCTCTTTTAAAACTAACTAGAGCCTTGAGATTTAGCTTTTTCACAAAGCTGCTTAATTTTCTTTTTATGGTCAGCCTCCCATTCTTCTAGAGATTGATTTTTCTCTATGCTTGCTTTTTCTTTCGCCGAGCTTAATACCTGCTCTTTTTCATCATAAGGTATGACAACAATACCGTCCTCGTCAGCAACAATAATATCATTAGGTATAATGTGAACATCACCACAAGTAATAGGCAGATTGAGTTCTTGATAGACTTTTTTTGCGCCTGGTTTTGGGCATAATCCTTTTGTATAAACAGGGAATTTGATGTCTCGAATCTCAGCAATATCACGAATGACACCATCAATGATAAAACCTAAAATTCCACGTTTTTTCGCTACTTTACAAACGTTACCCCCAGCGACTGCGTATTCACAGCTTCCGGCGTTGATAACAATAATCGAACCTTTGGGTGCTTCATGGATTGCAACGTGCATCATTAGGTTGTCTCCAGGTGGGCAAGAAACGGTAAAAGCCGGTCCGCTTATGCGGGGCATACCTGCCCATAACGGGCTTATCATGTGATCCATTATTTGTTTTCGGGGTAGACAGTTTGCAAAATCGCAACTTGATAATTTGTAAGTATTTAAATTTTTCATAGAGTCGTTACTTGATTCTCCACAAGAATACTCAAGATATGTTACGCAGCATACATAAGTATATGATACGATTCCCATATCGGCCTAACTAATTTTGTATACAACTCGCCTATTTTCTCGCCGCGTTGCTTAATTAATACATTGAAAAACGAATCACAAGCAGAAAGAGTGGTTGCTGAGTGCCGAGAAGCTGGTGCTGAAGCTGAGCTCTTTTTAGGTGACGTTACCCGGCAAGAAACTTGTCGAGAAATGGCTTCACTGGTTGGGTCAAAATGGGGTAGAGCCGATGTGGTGGTTAATTGCTTGGGTGCAACAAAAGGCGCTTCTTATGAAAAGCTTGAGCAATTAACTGAAGAAGATTTTGCACGTTTGTTTGCTGTTAATGCAACAGCGCCGTATTTAGTCGCACAGGCGTTCCAGCCTTTATTGAGAGCATCAGGTGATGGTGTGCTGATTAATGTTTCTTCGGCGGCAGGCATTACAGGAAAAAGTAGCTCTATTGCATACGCCGCTGCAAAAGGTGCAGAAAATACATTGACCCTTGCTTTGGCACAAGCATTGTCGCCTGAAGTGCGGGTAAATGCTGTGTGTCCTAGTTTTGTCGACTCATCGTGGTGGGAAGAAACCTTTGATGGTAAAGAGGATAAATACAAGGCGTTAGTTAAAAGTATGCAAGGAAGTAATTTGCTAAGAAGAGTGTTAACGCCTGTTGACGTTGCACAGACGATCATGTCGATTATTTTGAACCCTGTTATGACGGGTGAATTGATTCGTTTGGATGCGGGAGCGCATGTTGGCAAGGCAAATCCAAGAGAAGAATCGCCTTGATCGCCTACTCCTTAAAATGATTTAATAAGTTGCCTTTTAATAAAAGAGAAGTAAGCGGTAAATTACGCACCTGGTTTACGGGCGCTACTTTTTCTGATCTTTAAAATTGAAGGGTAACAACCCCTCAAATTGCGCAACGGTTTCACAGCTTGGCAGCTCTGTTAGCGCATGGCGCAACCAGTCGTATGGATTGATGCTGTGGGCTTTGCAGGTTTCAATCAGGCTATAGATAATCGCACCCGCTTTGGCGCCAGCAACACTGTTAGCAAAGAGCCAGTTTTTCCGGCCAACCGCAAAGGGCTTGATCGCTCGCTCCATACGATTGTTACTGATCTCTAAGCGACCATCGTCGAGATACGTTAATAACTTCGGCCATTGGTTCAGTGTATAAGTCATCGCTTGACCCAGTTTGCTTTGTGAAGAGACTTTGTCGTGATGGTCATCCAGTTTTAGTTTGATTTTCTTGATCGTGGGTAAAGCTTTTTCTATTCGATACCGCTTGGCTGCCTCGGGTTTTAACTGTTCAGCCTGAATCGCTTTTTCGACTTTGGCAAGGTGCTGAATTTCCTTAATGATGTATTTGGCTAAACCCGGTTTCTTGCTGACCTTCTCAGCCTCCACAAATTTCCGGCGAGCATGATACCAGCAGCCCACTAACGTGATGTCTTCTGAGTTTTCCTTTTTCACCTTGTCATAAGCTTGATAGCCATCACAATGGAGATAGCCCCTGTAGCCTTCAAAGAAGTCGATCGCTTTTTGATGTGTTCGGCTCGGGTGATAATGATACACCACACTGAATCGATCGGGTGGCCCACCACCAAAGCACCACATATAGGATTTACTTTGTGCCGGTTTATCCGGTTCTTTTAACACTTGAACCGTGCTTTCATCCGCATAGGCAATATCATAGCTGAGTATTTCATCTTCCAGTAAATTCACCAGCGGTTGTAGCAATTCGCTGCAACGTATGACCCAAAGACTCAAGGTAGCGCGCGGTATATCCACCCCAATGCCTTGGAACATCATCTCTTGGCGGTATAGCGGCAAATGGTACTGATACTTCTGCGTGAGTACATGCGCCAACAAACCCGGCGCCGCGATGCTTTTTGGAATCGGCTGCTTTGGCTTATCCGCCGTTTTGATGGTCTCTTCACAGCCTTTACAGGCATATTTTTTCTGAACATGCACTAAAACCTGCATCTTGGCCGGAATGATCTCAAGCTGCTCGGTCCGCTCATCGCCGATACACGTTAACTGACAACCGCAAGCACACTGCTTATCACCGTCGGCTAAATCATGGATAACCTCAAGGCGAGGCAAGTCTTTTGGCAATGGCTTGCGCCCGCGCTTCTTGCGTTGGTGTTCAGGAATCGTGATGCTTTCATCCGCGGCTTCAATCTCAGCTTGTGTTTCAGTTGATAAATCGGCTTCATCGAACAAGCGACCTTGTGGATGTTCATCCACATAACGCTCAGAGCTTGCGCCAAATTTGCCGTGCTTTAATAAATAAATTTGTTCGTAGAGCGTGTTGATTAAGTTTTTACGTTGAGTTAATTCAGATTGCTGTGATTGAATTTTACTAACAAACTGATTTTTTTCTTCTTTAAATTTTTCGGTCAGTGAGGCAATGATTTCCGTCAATTCTTCAGGCGTTTTATGCTGTAATTCGTTGCTCTCTAACATAGAAACATTATACCAAAATCAGTAATAATGTGTGTAATTTAATTCATTAAATTGCTGCATTAATTGAAATTCTAAACCCGCCAAAAGCCATTGCAATTGTTGCGTGGTGATTTCTAATCGTCCAGCTTGATTACGCTCAACACGAAAGCGACCTTTATCTAAACGTTTATAGTGCAAAGCAAAACCGTTGCGATCCCAGTAGACCAATTTCAGTTTATCTCTCGCTTTATTATAAAATACAAACACGTCGCCCGACTGCGGCGATTGTTCTAACTCATCAACAACCAGCGCCACCAACCCATCAATCGATTTGCGCATATCAATCGGTGATAAAGCCAGGTGAACGCTAACTTGCTCGCCAAAGCTCAGCATGACACAACACCTAATAACTCAAGCACACTGCGCAACGTGCTTAAGTCGGGTGACAGGGGCATGGATAATTGAATACCGTTAGGCAGGTGAATTCGAATACCCGGCAAAACCTGAGGGGTGGATTTAACGTCCAGTGTTTCAAAATTTGATTTGGCCTGAGCTGAGTGGCACTTTAGCTGGGTACGCCAATAGCAAAAAGTTGCATACTTTAAATCGTGGCGCTTGCAATAGCTTGACTGGCTTTCACCGCTCATGCTCCACGCCTCATAGTGCGCGCTCCACGCTTCACGGCTTAACTTTTTGCTTGTTTGCTCAGGCTGTTTCTCCATCGGCTTGTCTCCTCATTGGTGAGAAGACAGTGTTAAGGAGTTTTGCCCGCCTTGAAAGGTGGGTGTAATTTACCGCTTACAAAGAGAAGAAGAAAGAGGTATTAATTTTGCGAGACACTATGACAGTGAATATTCCAAAGACAAGGACGCCCGGTGAGCGCCTAAAGTATATTAGAGAAAAGCTACTAAAATTAAGCAGAGCGGATATCCATAAAAAGCATGGGTTATCTCCTGATACACTGGCTGCTTGGGAAAACGGTAAAATTCAAATTTCTGAAAAGGGTATTGATCGCTGCATCAAGATATACAGCACCGAAAATTTAATTGTTGCAAAAGAGTGGCTGTTAACAGGTGAAGGATTAGGCCCTAATTTTTCTTTCGATTTAAACCGATACTTTAGAACCCTATCAACTGAAAAACCCGATGAAAAAATTGATGACAGTATTTTGCTTGCTAAAGAAATCGATTTTTTCAGATCATTGTCGCCTAATTCAGTAACGGGTTTGGTGCCTAACGAAGATATGCTGCCACTGTATGCGAGAGGTGATTATGTGGGCGGGAGATTCCGTTATGGCGAAGATATTCAAAGCTGTATCGCTAAAGATTGTATTGTGAAAACGAAAGATGGCTCTACGTATATTCGGCGAGTGGCTAAAAATCCTAATGGAAGTGGGTATAATTTAGTATGCTTAAACCCGCAATGGAATGGCAATCCTGAGCCCGTCATTTTTAATGTTGAAATTGAATGCGCCGCACCGATTATTTGGCATCGTCGCCCTGATGATAATGATTCATAACCTTGATTTGATATTCTTGCGTTGAAGGTGAGACTAAATTAATTAGGTCGTCAAAAATTCGATTAATAGCCGTTTGGTTGTCGAGAAAAAAGCGGTAGGGAGCAAAGTTTTTAAACCCTGTTGCTAATGTCATCATGAAATTATGCTCAAGGTTTCGATGCATGAGCACAAGGCCGTTTTCAATTTCGTGACGCCTACGTTGCCTCATGACTTCTTTGCCATAGCTGTCTTGATAGTCCAGCTCATCAAAAGCAAAAATCTTTGAGCGAGTGCTGAAAGAAGCTTTACGTACAGGGTCAAATGCAGAGAGATTGAGCTCTCGAAAGGCTTTCTGCCAATCTAGACGAGACATCATTGAGGCGCTGGTTTTGTGAATAGTGTCTTGTACACCAATAGCAACATAATCAATAACAGGAATTTCCAAGGCATTAACGTAGTCTGTGAATACTTCCCAGGTGTCTTGGGTATCGAGTGCTGGTATGAGGTAGCAAGCCTATTGTTTATTTTGAAGAAATCATTTTAAGAGACTTGTCCGCTTTTGGATCTCAGCAAGTGTGATTTTTTGCCAGCAATTTGGCTTTATCAAAATGATCCGCTTCGACAAATGATTCCAGTTGACAGCTTATCTGGCGGAGACAGGTATCACGTTGCTTTGCCGGATAAGCATTATATTAAGGTGCCGAGCTTTATTAATGATATTGTTTGTTTACATAACAATGGCGCAAAATATCCAATTAGAAATAAATTAAATTGCTTCTAACGTTGTAAAAATATGGGCCCACCAGGACTTAAACCTGGGGCCAACGGATTATGAGCAGTATGCTCCTAAAATAGCCAATATTTTCGTTGATTGAGAAATGATAAAATCGATTGTTTTTCAATGAGTTATATGATATCAGGTGGTTGTGCTTTGTTATAATTTTGGGCCTCCCAAGTCATTTTGGCACAACTAGGCATAACAAAGCACAAACAAGTCCCGCAAAAGTCCCGCAATTTTTTGGCTTTGCTATAGCTGAGTAATGACGCAGATAATGACACTAATGGGGCAATTTTTATTTGCTATAGACCGGCTAAGAGATGTTAACTTCGTGATAATACATTCAGGGGAATAGCCGATTTTCGCGATATTTTATTAAAGAATTTGACTGATTTCTTTAATAAGGAGTTGCTTGTTAAAGAAGTTTTAATTACACTGAGCTTAATTAAAGAATTTAGCAGTTTCCTTTAACAACGGTGTAGCTATGGATAAGAAAGGTCGAATTGGACAATCTAGAAAACGTGGTACAGCAAGTGAGTACTATTATGCTTATATTCCACAGCTATTGCCACCCATTCCTGCGCTCGATATGTCGCAACTTTATCCTTTACTAGATAAGGCAAATGTTGTGATTGGTCGTTTAGATGGTGTTGGCCGTTTACTTCCAGAACCTGATTTATTTCTTTACTTTTATGTACGTAAAGAGGCTGTGTTATCTTCACAGATCGAAGGCACACAATCCTCATTGTCAGATTTGTTGTTGTATGAAAATGATAAAATTCCTGGTGTTCCAGAGCATGACGTCAAAGAGGTTTCTAATTATGTTGCGGCAATGGAATATGGGTTACAACGATTGCGTGATGATGATTTTCCATTGAGCTTACGTTTAATTTGTGAAATTCACTCAATCTTGCTTAAAGATGGGCGAGGAGGTCGCAATCAACCTGGAGAATTTCGTCGTTCTCAAAATTGGATTGGCGGAACTCGTCCGGGTAATGCCAAATACGTGCCGCCACCTTGGGAGGAAGTCATACCTTTAATGGGTGACCTGGAAAAATTTTGGCATGATGAAAAGCAGAGCTTGCCAACCTTAGTTAAGGCAGCGTTAATCCATGTGCAATTTGAATCAATTCATCCTTTTTTAGATGGTAATGGTCGTTTGGGTAGATTGCTTATTACTTTCTTGTTATGTGTTGATGGGTTGCTTGATAAGCCGTTACTCTATTTGAGTTTGTTTTTTAAAACACACCGTCAACAATACTATGATCACTTGCAGGCAGTAAGAGAAACGGGTGATTGGGAGGCTTGGATTCGATTTTTCTTAGAAGGTGTGGTTGATACAACCAATCAAGCCATTAGTGTTACCCAAGAAATTTTGGCATTATTCAAAAAAGATCGGGAGAAGATTGAAACTTTAAGGCAATCAGCGCCCTCCGCGTTACAAGTACATCACTATTTACAACAACACTGTGTGACGGATATTTCTAGAATTGTTAAACAATGTCAATTAAGCCCGCCAACTGTAACTAAAGCCTTGGGGCATCTGGTTGATTTAGGTATTGCAGAAGAGATTACAGGGAAAGAGCGTAATCGAACTTATGTGTATCGACAATATTTGGATGTGTTGATGCAAGGGATAGGCGGCGACTAGAGAGTATGATCAGAGCATCGCTAATAAGTGATACGCATGGACACATTGATCTCATCAGACGTGAAATCCGACGCAAGGACTTTTGGTTCAAGAAATTTTGGTGTGTGGATTTACCTGATGTTCAAAGTGGCCATGCTATTTTGACTTATCAAGATGGGAGGTTTTTTGTGGAACAATCTAGTGGGATATAAAAAAATATAATTATTTTTTTCTTAGACCTTGAGGTAAAAACGGTACGCTAAAGCTGACTCTGTTAATGTGAGTTTTATTGGTTTTGTGTTCACCTTCTATATCAAGTACTTTAAGACAAAGACCAGCCTTTCCTTGCTTTCCGTTTGTGCTTTGTACAGCTATGTCAAAAGAAATATCTGTGGTGCCTTCAGTTATTTTTTTTCCTTCAAGTGTGTAAGGAGCAATAACACAATTACCATTATATTTGTTTTCTAGGTCTGTCCTTGCTTCGGCTATACCATCACAAATTTCAGTTAGTGCTAATTTAATAAAGTCTTTTAATTCCATGCTATTGTTTCCGATTTTTTAAATTTTAACATACCCTCGGAGTCCCGCAAAAAAAATCTGGGTGAGGTGAATTCTATTTGGTAGTGCGACAGTCTCGAGTGCTTTAAGATAAGCACTTGATTCTACTACCACATAGGAGACTGCCGCATGGCGAATTATACTCGCTTATCAATGAGAGAACGATGCAATTTAACGACTTTTTTAGATATGGGCTTAAAAATAGGTGAAATTGCCAAACGAATGTGTCGCCATCGTTC
>Ga0210038_1000880_pt1 | contig 16679 bp, 10 predicted proteins | sample CryGeyCG2114_020_FD_183970 | JGI IMG/M metagenome (GOLD analysis project Ga0210038, IMG submission 183970) | Groundwater microbial communities from aquifer - Crystal Geyser CG15_big_fil_post_rev_8/21/14_0.20 (SPAdes) (version 2) | ecosystem: Environmental > Aquatic > Deep subsurface >... | reverse complement strand
GCCTTAGGCCCAGTTCCGTCCAGCATTGAGTTGGCCCCGGAACGGGCCGGTTCGCGGCCTTGCGGCGGGCCGCCCGCGGGCCCGGCGGCGCCCCGCCGGCGCCATCGCTCGAACAGGTGGACCATGGCCGCGGTGGCGATCACCGGGGTCAGCAGGTTGACCACGGGGATTGTCAAAAGAAAGGCGACGGCGACCCCGGTCAGGAACAGGCGCCCGCCGTGCGCCTTGCGCAGCCGCAGGGCGCCCGCCATGTCGGTTCGCCGCGCCGCCACCATCTCGAAATACTCGCGGCCCAGCAGGTAGCCGTTCACGCAGTAGTACAGCACGGCATAGACCGGCCCCATCAGCATCGTCGGCAGGAGCACGAGGTTGAGCCCCACCATGACGCCGAGAAAGCGCAGCGCCGCCACGACCTCCTCGCCGAGGGTCCGGCCGGGGGCCGGGCCCAGGTCGGGATAGTGCCGGGCCTCCACCGATTCGGCGATGCGGTCCAGGAACAGGGCCACCACGGCCGACACCACGCCCGGAAACAGGACCCAGGTGAGGACCAGCACCAGGGCCCAGCCGAGCCCGTCGGCGATGGTCTCGAGCCAGCCCAGGTCGAACAGCGCCGTGTACCTGATGGCCGCGCCCGAGGCGATCCACAACGCCGCGAACACGCCGAGCGCGACGGCGACGGAAATCCACAGCGGCTTCTGGGTCCGCTTGTCGCCCAGCTGGTGGACGCCTTTGACAAGGGCATCGATCATCGGAGAATGCCGTCCTGTTCCTGTGCCGGCCGGGGGCGGCGCGGCTGCTTCCGGTTTTACGCCGGGCCGCCCGCCCGCCGCAAGGGCCGCTCCGGCGTCCCCGCCGGGCCCGGCCGCGACAGGCCGGGGTGGACGCCGCGCCAGCCTTCGGTATACTCCGCGCCGAACCAGCGCCCCGGACTCAGGCCGTTCCCGATTGCGGCGGCCGCCGGGCGGCACGAGTTGAAAGAGGCTTTCCATGACCACTCCCCGTTTCGACGTTGTCGGCATCGGCAACGCCATCGTCGACGTCCTGACGCAGACCGACGACGCCTTCCTGGAAGGCGAGGACTTGGCCAAGGGCACCATGACCCTGGTCGACGAGGCGCGCGCCGACGCGGTCTACGACAAGGTCCCGCCGGCCATGGAGTGCTCGGGCGGGTCCGCCGCCAACACCATCGCCGTGCTGGCGGGACTGGGCGCCAAGACCGCCTTCATGGGCAAGGTCCGGAACGACGCCTTCGGGCGCATCTTCGCCCACGACATCCGTTCGCTCGGCGTGCATTTCGACACCACGCCGGCCGAGGACGGCCCGGCCACGGCCAAATGCCTGGTCCTGGTCACGCCCGACGCCCAGCGCACCATGCTGACCTGCCTGGGCGCCAGCATCCACCTGAAGCCCGCCGACGTCGACCTGGACGTCATCAAGGCGGCGCAGGTGACCTATCTGGAGGGCTACCTGTGGGATCCCGAGGACGCCAAGCAGGCGTTCCGCACCGCCGCCGCCGCCGCCCGGGCGGCCGGTCGCGAGGTCGCGCTGTCGCTGTCCGACCCGTTCTGCGTCGACCGCCACCGCGCCGACTTCCTGGATTTGATCGAGGGCCACGTCGACATCCTGTTCGCCAACGAGGCCGAGATCATGTCGCTCTATCAGGTCGACGCCTTCGAGGACGCCCTGGACAAGGTCAAGGGCCACTGCAAGGTGGCGGTCCTGACGCGCTCGGAAAAGGGCTCCGTCGTGGTCGGCCCGGACGACACCGTCGCCGTGGCGGCCGCGCCCGTCGACCACGTCATCGACACCACGGGGGCGGGCGACGCCTATGCGGCCGGCTTCCTTTACGGCTATACCCGGGACGGCGATCTCGGCGTCTGCGCGCGCATGGGCGGCATCGCCGCCGCCGAGGTCATCGCCCAGATCGGCGCACGCCCGGAAACCGACCTCAAGGCGGCCATGGCGCAGAAGCTGCACAACTGGGAGGCGGCCGACTGACGGGGCGCCCCGGGCCCGCCCCCGAAGGCCGGCACGAAGTCTTCCCTGGCGTTTGCCGGGCGCCGGGCTTATATAGCGGCGGCCGTGTGCACCGCAGCATGCGGCGATTTGTCGATCATTCACAGAAGCGACCCGTTCCCATGACCCGGACCAAGCTCCGCAACATCGCCATCATCGCCCACGTCGACCACGGCAAGACGACCCTGGTCGACGGCCTCCTGCGCCAGTCCGGCGCCTTTCGCGCCAACCAGGCGGTGGCCGAACGCGCCCTCGATTCCGGCGACCTGGAGCGCGAGCGCGGCATCACCATCCTGGCGAAATGCACGTCCGTGGAATGGGAGAACCACCGCGTCAACATCGTCGACACGCCGGGCCACGCCGACTTCGGCGGCGAGGTCGAGCGCATCCTGGGCATGGTCGACGGCGTGCTGCTGCTGGTCGACGCCGCCGAGGGCCCCATGCCGCAGACCAAGTTCGTGCTGGGCAAGGCGCTCAAGCTGGGCCTCAAGCCCATCGTCGTCATCAACAAGGTCGACCGCCCCGACGCCCGCATCGACGAGGTGCACGAGGAGATCTTCGACCTGTTCGCGGCGCTGGAGGCCAGCGACGCGCAGCTCGACTTCCCGCTGGTCTACGCCTCGGGCCGCGACGGCTGGGCCGGGCTTGCCCCCGAGCAGTCGGGCGACGGCCTGAAACCCCTGTTCCGGATGATCGTCGACCACGTGCCGGCCCCCGACGTCGGCCCGGCGGAGGCGCCGTTCACCATGCTGGCGACGACGCTGGAGGCCGATCCCTACCTGGGCCGCATCCTGACCGGGCGCATCCAGTCGGGCGTGGTCGAGGCCAACATGCCGCTCAAGGCGCTGCGCCGCGACGGCAAGACGGTGGAGCAGGGGCGGGTCTCCAAGATCCTGGTGTTCCGCGACCTCAAGCGCCAGCCGGTGGACCGCGCCGAGGCGGGCGACATCGTCGCCATCGCCGGCCTGGCCAAGGCAACGGTGGCCGACACGCTCTGCGATCCCGAGGTCGAGACGCCGCTGGCCGCCCAGCCCGTGGACCCGCCGACCCTGTCGGTGACCTTCTCGATCAACGATTCGCCGCTCGCCGGCCGCGACGGCGACAAGGTGCAGTCGCGCGTGATCCGGGGCCGCCTCGACCGCGAGGCCGAGGGCAACGTCGCCATCCGCATCACCGAAACGCCCGACGACAACGCCTTCGACGTGGCCGGGCGCGGCGAACTGCAGCTCGGCGTGCTGATCGAGCAGATGCGCCGCGAGGGCTACGAGCTGTCGATCTCGCGCCCGCGCGTGCTGTTCCGCTCGCACCCCGAGACGGGCCAGCGCGAGGAGCCCATCGAGGAGGTGGTGGTCGACGTGGACGAGGAATTCTCGGGCGTGGTCGTCGAGTCCCTGAGCCTGCGCAAGGGCGAGCTTCTCGCCATGCGGCCCTCGGGCGGCGGCAAGGTGCGGCTCGAGTTCCTGGTGCCGACCCGCGGCCTCATCGGCTATCACGGCGACTTCCTGACCGAGACACGCGGCACCGGCGTGATGAGCCGCCTGTTCCATTCCTACGGCCCCTACCGGGGCACCGTGCCGGGCCGGCGCAACGGCGTGCTGATCGCCAACGCGAGCGGCCAGAGCGTGGCCTACGCGCTGGCCAACCTGGAGGAGCGGGGGTCCATGTTCATCGGCGCCGGCGAGGCCGTCTACGAAGGCATGATCATCGGCGAGAACGCGCGCAGCAACGACCTCGAGGTCAATCCCCTCAAGGCCAAGCAGCTGACCAACATCCGCGCCGCCGGCAAGGACGACGCCATCCGCCTGACGCCGCCCCGAAGGTTGACCTTGGAGCAGGCCATCAGCTACATCGGCGATGACGAACGGGTCGAAGTCACGCCCAAGGCGATCCGCCTGCGCAAGGCGATCCTCGACCCCAACGAGCGCAAGAAGGCGGAAAAGCGCCGCGAGGCCGAATCCGCTTAACGGCGAAAGGATCCCGCGAAAAGTGGCGGCCGGCGTTGACAAGCTGATCGAGGGGTACCGCCGGTTCCGCGCCGGCGCCTTCCAGGACTCCAAACCGCTGATCCAGGACCTGGTCGCGCGCGGCCAGCGGCCGCAGGTCGCGGTCGTCGCCTGTTCGGATTCCCGGGTCGAGCCGGCGACCCTGTTCCAGACCGACCCGGGCGACCTGTTCATGATTCGCAACGTCGCCAACCTGGTGCCGCCGCTGGAGGAGCAGGGCAAGTTCCACGGCACCTCGGCGGCGCTCGAATTCGCGGTCAAGGGCCTCGGCGTGAAACACGTCGTCGTCCTCGGCCACGCCCACTGCGGCGGCATCAAGGCGATGATGACCGCCGACACGGACGGCGGGCAGTTCACCTTCGTCACGCACTGGGTTTCCATGCTGGCCGCCGCCCACCGCCGCGTGCTGGCGACCATGTCCGGGGCCGACGAGGAGACGCGCACCCGGGCCTGCGAACAGAACGCGGTGCTGGTCTCGCTCGAGAACCTGACCACCTTCCCCTGGGTGCGCGAACGGGTCGAGGCCGGCGAGCTGCAGCTTCACGGCTGGTACATCGACATCGCCGAGGGCCGGCTGTCCGTCTACGACGGCGCCCAGGGCAAGTTCGAGCCCGTCGGCTGAGCGCCGCCGCGTGCGGGGCAAGGACGTGAGATCATGAACCGGGCCCTGCGTCCCGGCTGGGCCGACGCCCTCAGGGGCCATGTCCGCCGCCCGGCCCTGGTGCAGCTCTGCCTCGGCTTCTCCAGCGGGCTGCCCTACCTGCTGGTGTTCTCGACGCTGTCGGCCTGGCTCCGCGAATCGGGGCTGTCCGTGGCCGCCATCGGCTGGTTCGCCCTGGCCGGCGCGGCCTACGTGTTCAAGCCCGCCTGGGCGCCGGTGGTCAACCAGGCGCCGATCCCGTTCCTCACCCGGCGGCTCGGCCAGCGGCGGTCGTGGCTTTTGCTGTCGCAAGGGGCGGTGGCCCTCGCCATCCTGTGCCTCGGCACCTCGGACCCGGCGGCCGACCTCGCCACGACCGCCTTCTGGGCGGTGGTCCTGGCCGCCGCCTCGGCGACCCAGGACATCGTCGCCGACGCCTACCGCATCGACAGCCTGCCGCGCGACCTGGAAGGCCCCGGCACGGCCAACTTCGTCAACGGCTACCGCGTCGGCGTGCTGGCCTCGGGGGCGGGGGCGCTGCTGATCGCCGACCAATGGGGCTGGGCGCCGGCCTATGGCGCCATGGCCGCGCTCATGGCCGTGGGCATTCTGACCACGCTGACCGCGCCCGAGCCCCGGCGCCCGCCCCTGGCGGCCGAAGCACCCTTCCGCGCGGCCCTGGTCGAGCCGTTCCGCGACTTCATGACCCGGCGCAACTGGGCCATGGTGCTGGTGTTCATCACCCTGTTCCAGTACGGCGAGGGGCTGCTCGGCGTGATGGCCAACCCGTTCTACCTCGATATCGGCTTCACCAAGACCGACATCGCCCTGGTGACCAAGGTCTGGGGCTTCGCCATGAGCCTGGCCGGCGCCGTCGCGGGCGGCCTGCTGGTCGCGCGGTTCGGCCTGCTGCGCGCCCTGTTCGCCTGCGGCCTGATGCAGGCGGCGGCCAACCTGGCCTTCGCCTGGCTGGCGGGGCAGGGGCCGTCGATCCCAGCGCTGACGCTGACCATCGCGCTCGAGAACCTGACCTCGGCCATGGCCACGGCTGCCTTCGTCGCCTACCTCTCGGGGCTGTGCGACCGCGCCTACTCGGCCACGCAGTACGCGCTCCTGTCGGCCTTCGCGGCGCTGGGGCGCAAGATCTTCGTGGCCGGCGGCGGCGAGGCGGCCCAGGCCCTGGGCTGGCAGGCGTATTTCATCGCCACCACCCTGGCGGCGCTGCCGGCGCTCCTGGTCCTGCTGTGGCTGATGAAGAAGGACCGGCATTTCCGGTGACCCTTCGATGGCCCGGGCGCATTTTGTATACAAAACGCCTGACTCCCGATCCAATAGCGGCCAAAATCCGGGACCAGATGCAAAGACCACCCAACCCGGAGGAATAATCCCGTGCGCCCGACAACCCGCCTGCGCGAACTTCTCAAAGCCAAGGAAACCCTCATCGTCCCCGGCTGCTACGACGCCATGACGGCCAAGATCGTCGAGATGGTCGGCTTCCCCGCCGCCTACATGACCGGCTACGGCACCTCGCTGGCGCTCCTGGGCATGCCCGACGCGGGCCTCGCGACCATGACCGAGATGCACCTCAACGCGCGCTACATCGCGGGCGCCGTGAAGGTGCCGGTGATCGCCGATTCGGACAACGGCTACGGCAACGCGATCAACGTCGTCCGCTGCGTGCGCGACTACATCCAGACCGGCGTCGCCGCCATCCACATCGAGGACCAGGCAATCCCCAAGCGCTGCGGCCACGTGGCGGGCCGCCAGGTCATCCCCATGGCCGAGGCCGTCGGCAAGTACCGCGCCGCCAGGGACGTGCGGGACGAATACGACCCCGACTTCGTGCTGATCGCGCGCACCGACGCGCGGGGCGCGGTGGGCGGCTCGCTCGGCGTCGCCATCGAGCGCGCCAATGCCTATCTGCAGGCCGGCGCCGACGTCGCCTTCGTCGAGGGCCCGACCACGCGGGACGAGGTCCAGCGCATCTGCGAGGAGGTCGAGGGCCCGGTGCTCTACAACCAGACCGGCGTGTCGCCGCGCCTCACGGCCGAGGAGATGAACCAGCTCGGCATCGCGCTGACCATCTTCCCCGGCGTCTGCATGCGCGCGACCATGAAGGCGGTCTACGAGGTCATGACGCAGATGAAGGCGCGCGGCCCCCTGGTCGAGGCCGAACTGTTCGACAGCCTGAAGGGCCATCCGGCGGGCGACTTCCATTCGTTCGCCGGCTTCGACCAGATCCGCAAGTGGGAGGAAGCCTACCTCGATCCGGCCGAGCTGGAGAAATACGCCGGTACCGTGGGCTACCAGCCCGAGACCAAGTCCTAGTGTCGTGATTCCGAAGTTCGCATCATATCTGGAGCAGGCGATTGGCGAACTTCGGAATCAGGCCGACACTAGCTGACATAACGAGTCTAGTGTGGCATTGGTTTTGAAGTTCGTTTCGGAGGGCGCTCCGGATAATGTGACGAACTTCAAAACCACCACACCAGGCGCCGCGGGCCGCGTCCGGCCAATTGCCGTTTGTCTTTTGTTGCACTGCAACATATACTCCCGCCCCTCTTAACCGAACGAACCGGCCGAGGAAGGGGTGCGCGGATGAACATGGACAGGATTCCGGTGGGCGAAAACCCGCCCTACGACGTCAACGTCATCATCGAGATTCCCATGGGCGGCAATCCGGTGAAGTACGAGCTGGACAAGGAGTCGGGCGCCATGTTCGTCGACCGCTTCCTGCACACGGCCATGTACTACCCCTCCAACTACGGCTTCATCCCGCACACCCTGTCGGAGGACGGCGACCCCACGGACGCCATGGTCCTGGGCCAGGTGCCGGTGCAGCCGGGGGTCATCATCCGCTCGCGCCCCATCGGCGTGCTGATGATGGAGGACGAGGGCGGCATCGACGAGAAGATCCTCTGCGTGCCCGTCGACAAGCTGCATCCCTATTACGGCAACGTCGGCAGCTACCGCGACCTGCGCCCGGTGATGCTCGACCAGATCGCCCATTTCTTCGAGCACTACAAGGACCTGGAGCGCGGCAAGTGGGCCAAGATCAAGGGCTGGGGCGAGGCCGAACAGGCCATGGACCTGATCCGCGACGGCATGGAGCGGGCCAGGAACAAGGGCAAGGCCTGACCGTCTTCTGGCCGCCGCCGGCCCCTGCTAGACTGGGGCCATGATCTCTTCAGACCGCATGACCGTGGTCGAGGCCGACATCACGACCCTCGACGTCGACGCCGTCGTCAACGCCGCCAACGAACATTTGGCGCCCGGCGGCGGCGTGTGCGGCGCCATCCACCGCGCCGCCGGCCCGGGGCTGGCCCGCGAATGCGCGGGCGTCGGCGGCTGTCCCACGGGCCAGGCGCGGATCACCCGGGGCCACGGCCTGACGGCCCGCCACGTGATCCACGCGGTCGGCCCCGTGTGGCACGGCGGCGGCGCGGGAGAGGACGGCCTGCTGGCCGGGGCCTACCGCAATTCCCTGATCCTGGCCCGCGACAACGGCCTCGCGTCGATCGCCTTTCCCGCCATCTCGACCGGCATCTTCGGCTTTCCGGCCGAGCGCGCCGCCGCGATCGCCGTGCGGACCGTGGCCGCGTTCCTGGCCGAAAACGCGCTGCCCGACCGGGTCGTGTTCTGCTGCTTCGGGGCGGAGAGCGCGGGGTTACACCGTGAAGCGATCACCCATGTTTAGAAGACCAATTTAAAGCGCCCTCATTGCAATATACGCGCGACATGATTGACAAAGACTCCAATAAATTGTATCAATTAATCTGCAATTGACGAACCCGCCCGTTGAGGCGGGGGAGTAATTGCCAGAGCTGCCGCCCTTTAAGGGTGGCAGTCTCTTTTTCAAATTATCCGAACGATACCGTCTCTTGGCTGTGCATTCGTTGCCCGGATGTTGATTTTTGCGATGGGCAAATGGTCGTACAGATTTTCGAGATTGTTCGCATTCTGCCAATCAGTGAGCTGGCCTTGTTCGGACTTGATTTTGAGAAATGCCGAGTAAGCAACCAAGTCAGCGGCCTGAGTAAAGAAGCAGGCGCAAGACTGCTTAATGTTTGCGTCCTTGGTAAACATATCTAGCGGAAGGTTTTTGCTGGCTGCCCCTGGCCCCCAGCCGCCGCGCATGCTTCCCGTGGGGAGAAACGTCTGCGCTCGTCGGTAGTAAGACCTATATTCTGGATGGCCTTCATCAAAAAATACCAGGGCATTTACGGAACGCGCAGCACACTGTTTGCGCATGCGTTGGAAGAGAGCGTGAAGAGCAGCTTCCAGGCGCGCACTTCCGTAGAGATTTCTGCCGGCAATAGTCGCCGCAGAGAGAACCGATCCATCAGGGATGAAGTCAATCCGAGATAGAATGTCTCGATAGACCGCGCCCGCCTTGGGGCGATCAAACCGCCATTTTCCATGAAAATATTGCCCTCTGCCAGACGCCAGCTTTACACCGTGTAGTTCTTTGGCGGCAGGAATTTTATGAGTTCTGTATATCCCTCGACGCCACTCTTTGGCAGCATCCAAATGGCTGCCCCACGTAATGGTCCAAATTCCGTCAACGTTTCTTAGAAATGGGACAGCAATTGCGGTCACGACGAAGAGTTGATCGTCGTGGGACTCATCGATGTAAAAGATATCGATTCCTCCTGGTTGCAAACGCATTCTAGTTCTCCATTGTAAATAGAGAATATGAAGACCTATCTTCAGAAGCAACATTTATGAAGAAAAAAGAAGGCGGGCCCTGGGGTCCGCCTTCAAGGGAGAGCCGCTGATGCATTGCGTCCCAGCGGCGGGGGGTGTGGCGGACGCGCCGCGTCGGCCGCGGCGGGAACCGTCTCAACTCCCGCCATGCTGCGCACGCGCGGCGACAGGCCGATGACCGGCCGGTGAAACCTGCATGACTCGATGCCCGCGCGAGGCCCGGCGGTTCGGTCCTTTGTTTTCGCGCAAAACGACCTTCGGCCTTGCGGCCCGGCCCGCATCCGCAGGGTCCGCGTGCCGCCAGGACGGCGCCAAAGGCGCCGGGCGGCCCGGGATCGGGTTTTGCGGCTATCCGACGTTCGCCTGGTGCGCCGTGATCGCCGCCATGGTCGTGATGTCCGAGGCCGAGGCGTCCATCTGCACCACCTGGGCGGGCTTGGAGAAGCCGAGCAGGATCGGCCCCAGCACCGTCGCCCCGCCGGCTGCCGACAGGAGCCGGGCCGAGATGCGCGACGAATGCAGGCCCGGCATGACCAGCACGTTGGCCGGGCCCGACAGGCGGCAGAACGGATAGTTGGCCATGAGGTCCGGGTTCAGGGCCACGCCGGCGCTCATCTCGCCGTCGTATTCGAAGTCCACGTCGCGGCGGTCGAGCACGCCGACGGCGTCGCGCATGGTCTCGGCGTGCGGCAGGTCCGGGTTGCCGAAGTTGGCGAAGGAGATCAGGGCGACGCGCGGTTCGTGGCCCATGGCGCGGGCGACCATGGCCCCGCCCTGGGCGAAATCGGCGAGTTGCTCCGGCGTCGGCGCCACGTTGACCGCCGTGTCGGTCATGAACAGCGCCCGGCCGTCGCGCGTCAGCACGATGGAGACGCCGAACACCGGCTTGCCGCCGCCGACCTCGAGCACGCGCGCGATGTCCTTGAGCGCCACCATGTAGTGGCGCGTCAGGCCCGTCACCATGCCGTCGGCGTCGCCGGCCTCGACCATGCAGGCGGCGAACACGTTGCGGTTGTTGTGCACGCGCCGCTGGGCGTCGCGCCTGAGCGCGCCCTTGCGCTGCTCCTTGCGGTAGAGCATGTCCGTGTAGGCGTCGTTGTTTTCCGACAGGCGCGCGTTGGCGATCTCGATGCCGTCCGGGTCGGGCAGGCTCAGGTCGGCGATCTTCCGGCGGATGGCGTCCTCGCGGCCGACCAGGATCGGCGTGCCGTAGCCCTGGTTCAGGAACGAATAGGCGGCGCGGATGACCTTCTCCTCCTCGCCCTCGGCGAACGCGATGCGCTTGGGGCTGGCCTTCACCGCGTCGAAGATGTTCTGCAGGGAATTGGCCGTGGGGTCCAGGCGCGCCCGCAGTTCCGCCGCGTAGGCCTCCATGTCGGCGATCGGCCTGCGGGCGACGCCGCTGTCCATGGCCGCCTGGGCGACGGCCCTGGGCACGGCCCAGATCAGGCGCGGATCGAACGGCGTCGGGATCAGGTATTCGGGCCCGTAGCTGAGGCGCGACCCCGCATAGGCGGCGTCGACCTCGTCGGGCACGTCCTCGCGCGCCAGGTCGGCGAGCGCCCTGGCGGCGGCGATCTTCATCTCCTCGTTGATGGTGCTGACGCGCACGTCGAGCGTGCCGCGGAAGATGTAGGGGAAGCCCAGCACGTTGTTGATCTGGTTGGGGTAGTCCGAGCGCCCGGTGGCGATGATGGCGTCGTCGCGCACCTCGCGCACCTCCTCGGGCCAGATTTCCGGCACCGGGTTGGCCATGGCGAAGATCAGGGGCCGGGGCGCCATGGCCGCGATCATCTCCTTCTTCACCGTGTCGGGGCCGGACAGGCCAAGAAACACGTCGGCCCCCTTCAGCGCGTCGGCCAGGGTGCGCGCATCCGTCCTGACCGCGTGCTTGGACTTCCACTGGTTCATGCCCTCGGTGCGGCCCTCGAAGATGACGCCCTTGGAATCGCAGAGCGTCACCTGGCCCGCCGGCAGGCCCATGCTTTGAAACAGCTCGACGCAGGCGATCGAGGCGGCGCCGGCGCCGTTGACCACCATGGTCACGTCCTTGATGTCGCGCCCGGTCAGGTGCAGGCCGTTGATCAGCCCCGCCGCGGTGATGATGGCGGTGCCGTGCTGGTCGTCGTGGAACACGGGGATGTCGAGAAGCTCCTTCAGCCTCTCCTCGATGATGAAGCATTCGGGCGCCTTGATGTCCTCCAGGTTGATGCCGCCGAAGGCCTTGCCCAGGTAGCGCACGCAGTTGACGAATTCATCGACGTCCTCGGTGTTGACCTCCAGGTCGATGCCGTCGATGTCGGCGAAGCGCTTGAACAGGACGCTCTTGCCCTCCATCACCGGGGTCGCGGCGGCGGCGCCGATGTTGCCCAGGCCGAGGACCGCCGTGCCGTTGGAGATGACCGCCACCTTGTTGCCGCGCGCCGTGTACTCGTAGCCCTTGGCCTCGTCCTTCTGGATTTCCAGGCAGGGTGCCGCGACGCCCGGCGAATAGGCGAGCGTCAGGTCGCGCTGGGTGGTCAGCGGCTTGGTCGCCGAGACCTCCATCTTGCCCGGCCGGCCCGTGGCGTGCATGCGCAGCGCGTCCTGGTACATCATGTCGTCGGCTTGTTTCTTCATGGCGCGTGTTTCTCTTCCCAAGCTGTCCTGCCGCCGGGTGCGTCCGGCGTGCATCCGGCCGTGCCGCGGCCCCTGAAAGGGACGGCGGCCCGGCGGCCGGTTTCGGTTGTCGTGACGGGGACGGCGGTCCCGCAGGTCCGCCCCGGGTTACCCAGAGTGCTCCCTGATCGTTATGGTCTTTATGCGGTTTTTGCGCAATTTAATTACATTTGCAAGATCAAATTTGAAAGTATCGTGTTCATTTTCCCGGCACCGTCCGGGACCGCCCGATTCGCGGCCCGGATTTCCACAGGCGCCCGCGCCCTTTGCTTGCCTCCGGGCGGGCCTGATGTGGTAGGCTCGCCGCATCCTGGGCGCTGAAATGATTGAGTGATCTGGCGGACCATGCCTCCCGACGACATCGCGCCTGCACCCGAGCACGAGGACACGGAAACGGACGGCGCGTCCGCCGCTGCCGGCGAGGCCGGCGTGACCCCCCTTGCCGGCGAAGCCGGCGTGACACCAATGATGTCCCAGTACCTGGAGATCAAGGCGGCCCATCCGGGCGCCCTTCTGTTCTACCGCATGGGCGACTTCTACGAACTGTTCTTCGACGACGCGGTGAAGGCCTCGGCGACCCTCGACATCGCCCTGACCAAGCGCGGCAAGCACCTGGGCGACGACATCCCCATGTGCGGCGTGCCCGTGCATTCCCACGAAAGCTACCTGACGCGCCTGATCCGCGCCGGCCACAAGGTCGCCATCTGCGAACAGACCGAGGACCCGGCCGAGGCCAGGAAGCGGGGTGCGAAGTCCGTGGTGCGCCGCGCGGTCACCCGCATCGTCACCCCCGGCACGATCACCGAGGACACGCTGCTCGACGCGCGGTCGCACAACTACCTCTGCGCCGTCGCGGCGGCCCAGGCGGACCTGGGCCTGGCCTGGATCGACATGTCGACGGGCGATTTCCTGACCCAGCCGATTCCGGCGGCGGGTCTGGGCGCGGCGCTCGCGCGCATCGACGCGGGCGAACTGCTGTGCGCCGACCGCCTTCTCGACACGCCGGACCTTTACGAGACCTTCGCCGACTGGAAGGACCGCCTGACGCCGCTGCCCTCGGCGCGGTTCGACAGCGCCAACGGCGAGAGGCGCCTGAAGGACCTGTTCCGGGTCGGCACGCTGGCGGGCTTCGGCGCCTTCACCCGCGCCGAACTGGCGGCGGCGGGGGCGCTGGTCGACTACGTGGAGCTGACGCAGAAGGGCAAGGTGCCGCGCCTCGCCCCGCCGCGCGTGATGAACGCCGGCGCCGTCATGGGCATCGACGCGGCGACGCGCCGCAATCTTGAACTGACCCGCACGCTGACCGGCGAACGCCGGGGATCGCTGCTCGACGTCATCGACCGCACGCTGACCGGCGCCGGGGCGCGCCTGCTGGCGGCGCGGCTCGCCGCCCCCCTGACCGATCCGGCGGCGATCGCCGAGCGCCTGGACGCCGTCGAATTCTTCCATGACGACGCCCGCCTGACCGACGACCTGCGCGCGGCCCTGTCGCAAGTGCCGGACGTCGCCCGCGCGCTGTCGCGCATCTCGCTCGGCCGCGGCGGGCCGCGCGATCTCGCCGCCGTGCGGGACGGCCTGGTGCAGGCGGCGGCGCTGCGCGGCCTGCTGCGGGACGCCAGGGGCCTCGCCCCGGCCGGCATCGTCCGGACCATGACGGACCTGGGCGAGCACGCAGCGCTGACGGACCGCCTCGCCCGCGCCCTGGCCGACGACCTGCCGCTGCTGGCCCGCGACGGCGGCTTCATCCGTCCGGGCTACGCCCCGGCGCTGGACGAGCACCGCCGGCTGCGCGACGACTCGCGCAAGCTGATCGCCGGCCTGCAGGCGCGGTACGCGGAACAGGCGGGCATCCCGGCCCTCAAGATCAAGCACAACAACGTGCTGGGCTATTTCATCGAGGTCGCGGCCAGGCAGGCCGACCGCATCAAGACCGGCAGGACGGACGACGGCGGCGACAGCCCGTTCATCCACCGCCAGACCATGGCGAACGCCATGCGGTTCTCGACCGTGGAACTGGCCGACCTGGAATCCCGCATCGCCAAGGCCGCCGACCGGGCGCTCGCCCTCGAACTGGAGTTGTTCACGGACCTCTGCAACGAGGTCACGGGCCGGGCCCGCGAGATCGCCCTGGCGGCCGACGCCCTGGCGCGCCTCGACGTGGCGGCGGCCCTGGGCGCGCTGGCCTCGGAACGCCGCTACGTGCGCCCGCTGGTCGACGCCAGCCGCGTGTTCCGCATCGAAGGCGGCCGCCATCCGGTGGTCGAGGCGGCGCTTGCCCGCCAGGGCGACGCCGCCTTCGTCGCCAACGACTGCGACCTGACGCCGTCGGAGGAAGCCGAGGGGGGCGAGGGCGGGCGCCTGTGGGTGCTGACCGGGCCCAACATGGCGGGCAAGTCCACGTTTCTGCGCCAGAACGCCCTGATCGCCGTGCTGGCGCAGATGGGCGCCTTCGTGCCCGCCGCAAGCGCGCATATCGGCGCGGTGGATCAGTTGTTCTCGCGCGTCGGCGCCGCCGACGACCTGGCGCGCGGACGCTCCACCTTCATGGTCGAGATGGTCGAGACGGCCGCCATCCTCAACCAGGCGGGGCCCCGCGCCCTGGTCATCCTGGACGAGATCGGGCGCGGCACGGCGACCTACGACGGCCTGTCCATCGCCTGGGCCGTGGTCGAACACCTGCACGACGTGAACGGATGCCGCGGCCTGTTCGCGACCCACTATCACGAACTGACCCAGCTATCCGGGCGCCTCGCCGAACTGGCGCCCCATACCATGCGGGTGAAGGAATGGCGGGGCGACGTGGTGTTCCTGCACGAAGTCGCCCCCGGCGCGGCCGACCGCTCCTACGGCATCCATGTCGGGCAGTTGGCGGGCCTGCCCGCCGCCGTCACGGCGCGCGCCGAACAGGTGCTGGAGAAGCTGGAGGCCGGCGACGGCAGCCCCCGCGCGGCGGATCTCGCCGACGACCTGCCGCTGTTCTCGGCGGCGCCGGTGCGCCCGGCCGGGGCGGGCGGCCGCAAGGGGCCCTCGCCGGTGGAAGAGGCGGTCGCCGGCATCAACCCCGACGAAATGACGCCCAAACAGGCGCTCGACTTCCTATATGATCTGAAGAACCTGGCCCCGCGCGGCGACTGACGGGCGGAGGGACTTTCATCGCCACGTTTCCAACGGCGCGGGTGTTTCGCAACCATGCCTGATGTATAAGGGCGCCATGACCCGCGACTCCGCCCGTGAACACAGCAAGATCGCCGACCCGCGCGGCATCATCGACCGCAAGGCGCTGACCCGGACGCTGAACGAGCTTGCCGGCTGGTCGGGCTATACGCCCAAGAGCCAGGGCGAGGTGCTGGCCGTCTTCAAGGCGGCGCACGCCCACGGCTGGGACGAGATCAGGCGCCGCTTCGAGGCGGGCAGGCTGACCGGGCCCGAGGCGACGCGGGCCCACGCCCACCTGATGGACCAGCTTATCCGCACGATCCACGACTTCGCCGACAGATGGGTCTATCCCTCGGCCAACCCGACGACGGGCGAGGCGCTGACCATCATCGCCACGGGCGGCTACGGGCGGGGCGAGCTGGCCCCCTTCTCGGACATCGACCTGATGTTCCTGCTGCCCTACAAGATGACGCCGCGGACGGAACAGATCGTCGAATTCATCCTCTACATGCTGTGGGACCTGGGCCTCAAGGTCGGGCACGCGACGCGCTCGGTGGACGAGGCCGTGCGCCTCGCCAAGGACGACCTGACCATCCGCACGTCGCTGCTGGAGGCGCGCTGGCTGTGGGGCGACCAGGAGCTGTTCGGCAAGTTCAAGAAGGCGTTCTGGGAGGACGTGGCCGAGGGCTCGGGCATGGCCTACGTGGAGCAGAAGCTGGCCGAGCGCGACGCCCGCCACGACAAGATGGGCGACACCCGCTACGTGCTGGAGCCCAACATAAAGGAAGGCAAGGGGGGCCTGCGCGACCTGCAGACCCTGATCTGGATCGCCAAGTATCTCTACCGCGTCACCGACATGAAGCAGCTGGTCGCCGAGGGCGTGTTCACGGGCGACGACATGAAACTGTTCGAGAAGGCGGAGAACTTCCTGTGGACCGTGCGCTGTCACCTGCACTACCTGGCGGGCCGGCCCGAGGAGCGCCTGAACTTCAGCGTGCAGAAGGACATCGCCGGGCGCCTGGGCTACCGCGACCATGCCGGCACGGCGGGCGTCGAGCGCTTCATGAAGCACTACTTCCTGATCGCCAAGGACGTCGGCGACATCACCCGCATCCTCTGCGCCGTGCTGGAACACCAGCACAAGAAACAGGCCAAGCGCTTCCGCCTGCCCTTCTTCCGCTTTTCCCAGCCGGACGTGCCCGGCTTCAAGGTCGACGGCGGCCGCCTGACGGTCGACGGCGAACGGGCCTTCGCCGACGACCCGGTGAAGCTGATCGGCCTGTTCCACGCGGCGCAGAAGCACGGGCTCGACGTCCACCCGGAAGCACTCCGCCTGGTGACCCAGAACCTCAAGCTGGTCGACGCCAAGCTGCGCCGCAACAAGGAGGCCAACCGCCTGTTCCTGGAGATGCTGACGGGCAAGGATCCGGTCATCACCCTGATGCGCTTCAACGAGGCGGGCGTGTTCGGCCGCTTCATCCCCGATTTCGGCCGCGTCG
>Ga0210038_1000877_pt1 | contig 16705 bp, 17 predicted proteins | sample CryGeyCG2114_020_FD_183970 | JGI IMG/M metagenome (GOLD analysis project Ga0210038, IMG submission 183970) | Groundwater microbial communities from aquifer - Crystal Geyser CG15_big_fil_post_rev_8/21/14_0.20 (SPAdes) (version 2) | ecosystem: Environmental > Aquatic > Deep subsurface >... | reverse complement strand
CTTGCTTTTGGAAGTCACATTATTGATGACATGGATGCCTTTGCCCAGTATCTGGATATTGCCCAGATCTCATCTGAAAAATATGTCCTGACAATTGATGATAAAACATACAACATTCACTATGGATATCATGGCAGTTTTGAAGTCAATCTGGAAAAAATAGAAGAATATCCAAAGTTATCTTTTATGGAAATAATTCCTGAAAGAAAATCCATTCAAATTACTATGGAAAGCGTCCCTTCAACTAGTGTTTTCTGGCTGCGCTTGCCCTTTGATGTGATATCTGCTGAAGATGCACAATACCGGCTGATAATTGACGGCGTAGATACGCAATATGACCTAATCAAATATCCTGATAACTATGCATTGGGAATGATGATTCCAAAGGATGCAAAAAATATCGAAGTTATCGGCTCTTATGTTGTTCCTGAATTTGGTGTGTTTCCAATCATGATTTTAGGAATCACTCTTGTCGGCATAGTTTACCTTGCCAGAAAATCTCATTTTATTACGACTCACCGAAATCCTTTTTGATCATTGAATCTGTTTTCTTGATTTCATTTTCTAAATATTTTGTCAGATCAGTTTGATACTCTCACCAGTTCTAGGTTCAAATTGTCCAATCAATACAAAATTTGAAAAATTATCCCAAGTTGAATTATTCATATCTCTACAAATACATTATTTTTTTTAAAATAATGTTAAATTTTATCAAATACTTCAATATTCATATAGAATTGTTCTGTTTTTTCTTCTAAATTCTTATTAATTGATAAATACTAGATTGCCATCGATGATATGAAGTGTTTGTCAATGGAAATAATTGATAATTCTATAGTAGAGCCTATTGAAATTAGAATGATCAGGCCATCAAAACTCCTAGTTAGATACGCGCTTTCTACAAATTCCCCTGAACTCGCTAATCTAAAATCCAGCATAAGAGAACATGGTCTACTGCAACCTATTGTTATTAGACCATTAGATCATGGGTTTGAGATCGTTGCAGGACATCGAAGATTTTCAGCATGCAGATCGTTACGTTGGAGGTTTATTCCATGTAAAATTAGAGATTTGTCTGATAAACATGCCTATGAAATTCAGCTGACAGAAAACATTCAACGAAAATCAATGGATCCTATAGAGGAAGCTGAAGCATATCAAAAATATGTTAATGAATATGGTTGGGGTGGTGTAAGTGACCTTGGTCAAAAAATTGGAAAAAGTGAAGAATATGTCTCTCATCGAATGCAACTCTTAAAACTTCCAAATGATGTTAGAGAAAAAATAGTTCATCGTGATTTGAGTGTAAGTCAAGCCTTGGAACTTACTAATATCGACTCTTCACTCAAAAGTGAATTTGTTGATGAAATAGTTAACAACAAACTGACAATAAAACAAATTCGTGTCATGAAAAAGAATATTACACCTAAATCTGATCTATGTACATCAGTTTCTCATAAAAATAAATCAATTAACTTGGTAAAGAAAAGTAACTTAGCTCTAAAAATTACACTTTCAAGAATTGATGATCTTGTAGAAGATGCACATGGCATTGATCCCAAACAAAGAGTAGAGATGATTAAATTTTTAATGGGTCTTAGATTGAAAATTCACTCAATGATTGATGATACAATCAAATTCAAAAAGAATTATTCCTAATAATCTGTTATTTTTTATTGTCCGATAAATGGAGGTGCCCATTCTTTGAGAAATTTTTTGTATTCTTCTTCAGTATATGTTAGTGCATACACCGATGCTTCTGTTTGTGGCACAAAATCATATACCTCATACGTCTGAATTATATCTCCAAACAAATTTCGATAAATATCATTTTCATTATCTGCCATTTCATTTGACAGAAATGATTTTACTGTGATCCAATCATACCCTCCTCGTGTTTTACCTGAAAATAAAACAAATGGTGCATCATTTAGATATTTTTTCAATCCCTCTAATCGTTTAGGAAGTGCTTGTGATGTTCTAAATGTGACAAGATCTACTCGAATTACCCTATGTGGAATTTTCTTTACATCTACAATAATCGTATATCCTTTGATGATTCCTTCTTCCTCCAGTTTTGATATCCTAGATTCTATTTCCTCCTCTGTTAAATTGTAATTAAATCCCTTCAGAAAATCCCAAATCTCAAATGTCCCCTGTTTTGAATTTTGAGAAAGAGCTGAAATTATTAACTCATCCACTTTGTCTATCAATGCTTGTTATTTTCATATTAACTATTTAACAAATTTGCCCATTATTTTATTTGAGGCTAGTAATGCTGTTTTTATGTTAATTGTATTTTAATATTAGTTTTTATTTTTTATTTTACGTGGTTTCTATTCTATCTGAAAACATAGGATATCTTGTATTGATTGGAGTTGGCTTGATCATGGCATTATCTGTAACATTAATGGTAAAAGCTGAAACAAAATGGCTTGGTACTAGAAAAACATCTGAATGGTTCTATACTGCCGGTCGAACCATCAAAACCGGATTAATTGCATCTTCTATTGTTTCTGCTTGGACTTGGGCTGCAACTCTTTTACAATCTTCTACAGTGACTTATGAATTTGGACTAGGAGGGGCTTTTTGGTATGCAGCAGGTGCCAGTATTCAAGTAATCTTGTTTGCAATTCTTGCAATTGAGCTAAAAAGAAAGGCACCTATGACTCATACTTTTCCTGAAATGATCTATGTTCGGTTTGGAAAGCATTCTCACAAGGTATTCCTATTTTTTGCATTAATGACAAATACCATAGTAACTGCAATGCTTGTGTTAGGCGGAGCAGCAGTAATTAATTCTCTGACTGGTGTGGACATTACACTAGCTGCCTTTTTAATTCCTGTTGGAATAATTCTTTATACAATTTTTGGTGGTCTAAAGGCAACCTTCTTTGCAGAATATCTTAACGCAGCTTTCATTTTCGTAGTAGTTCTAATCTTTGTAACTGTAATTTATTTTGCAACTCCTGAAATTGGTGGAGTTTCTGGAATGTATGAAAAATTAACTCATGCATCGCTTTTGAATCCTGTTGAGGGTAATGCATTTGGAACATATCTGACACTAGCTTCTGTGGGTGCTTTGATATTTGGTATAATCAACATTGTAGGAAACTTTGGAACTGTCTTTGTTGATCAATCCTACTGGCAAAGAGCAATTGCTTCCAGACCAAAGGCTGCCACCGGTGGATTTGTCTTGGGAGGTTTGGCCTGGTTTGCGATTCCGTTTACTCTAGCTACAACACTTGGATTGGCTGCAATAGCCACTGGTGTCACTTTAACCGAAAATGAAACTGGATTGGGATTGGTTGCACCTACTGCTGCAACTAATCTGATGGGGGATTTTGGTGCTATCCTTATTCTTACTATTGTTTTTACTGCAGTAACTGCTGCTGGCTCATCACAATTGGTTAGTGTTTCATCTCTTGTCACATATGATGTGTTTCGTACATACCTGAAACCCTCTTCTTCAGGACGTCAATTGATGAAGGTTTCTAGATTCACTATTCTTGGATTTGGAATGGGTATGGGTCTGTTAGCTTCTATCCTGTTTCATTCTGGCTTTAGTTTACAATATGTCTATCTGATGATGGGAATCCTAATAGGCTCTGCAGTAACTCCTATCTCATTTGCTTTATTGTGGCAAAAGACCAACAAATATGCTGCAACATCTGCTGCCATTATAGGACTTGTATGTGGTGTCTCATCATGGTTCTGGTCTGCATATCTGATGTATGGAGAAATCACTCTTTCTTCAACAGGACATCTTTTACCCCTTCTAATTGGAAATGTTGTATCAATTGTTGTAAGCTTAGGCATTACACTTATTGGAAGTATGATAAAACCTGAAAACTTTGATTTTGGTATAATGAAACAAAAAATTCTTGTTGTAGATGACAAGGTTCGCTCCATGTTAGAACACGATACTGATGATGAATTCCTTCAACGCTCACTGAAATTTTGTAAACGATCTGGATTCTCCATATCTATTTTCCTTGTGCTCGTTTTGCCTGCATCTCTTTATCTGACTAAATTTGTCTTTGATGATTACTCATTTCATCTTTGGATTTGGCTTGCAATAATTTGGGCATTTGTAGCTGCAGGAATTATAATATTTTTACCAATAATTGAAGCCAGAAAAAGTATCAGTGAAATTTTCCACAAAGCAAATATGAATTCAGAAATGAAATATCCATCTGATGATTCACACTCATCCAAATATGATTCCCATATAATGAAAATTTTAGTGCCAATAGACGGTTCTGCAAGATCATTGAAGGCACTCTATCATGCAAATTATCTTTTCAGAGGTGCTACCAAAGTAAGAATCTACTTGTTACATGTAATAGAGTGGACTGATGATAATGAAGAAAATATCGACGAAGAATTATCATCTCAGATTCAAGAAGAGGGTAGATTGATTCTTAGAAGTGTTGTTGTACCAAAACAGATCAATGATTACAAACGTATCGTCAAATTGGGAGATCCATCTGAAAAAATCGCTGAACTTGCAGACAAACTCAAAGTTGATATGATAATTATGAGCAAAAAAGGAATAGGAAAGTCTACTTCAGATTTGGGTCATGTTACACAAAAAGTACTCAAACTCACCTCAAAACCTGTAATTCTGCTAGAATAGGCACAAAATCTCTGTTTTTGGATGAAAAGTTTAATTCTTTTTTTGGAAAATTATCTATTTTAGCCTCTATGGACATATTCTTGATATCTTTGAAAATTTTTATGATGCATTGATGTTTGGACAATTCTCTTAACATCTTATCTTGAATAATTTTGATGATTGTATTTTCTCTAATCTCTTTGGTAATATGGAAACAACAAATCATCATTAGTTGATCCAAATCACTTTTCTCTTTTATCTCAATTGACTCTTTAATAATTCCATATAGTATTTCAAGATTTTTTTCATGATTTTTACAAAATTGAATTTTTTTTGTCTTTGTAAAATTATCACCTTGAATGCGAAATTTAATTTGAATCATATGTATATTATAAAAGTATGAAAGATAATATTTTATTCTGCAAAATGATATAATAAAAAAATTTTTTTGACCTAGATTAATGAATTAATCTATGCCATAACCACTGAATGTTTTTGGACTCATTTTCATGTTCTTCATCTTCATGACTGCATCAACTCCATACTCATCGATGTATTTTTGATAGTCATAATGGTATGGTTGCATTCCAGCACATGTTATCTCAAAATTATCTACGATTGCAAAAGCAGCATCTCTTTCATAACTGTAGTTAATGTCGTATATGGTATCTATGGAATAGTTTGTAATATCACATTCCCTGTAAGTTATCTTTCTGATTGGAATATCTCCTTGCTCTAGATATATTGACATTCCAAATTCTGAGAATTCATGTTCTAATCCAAATGGACCTGCTCCTTTGTTAAATTCAGTATCTGCCGCCCTGTATAGGATACTTTTGTCAATTCCTACAATTCCTTGTAGGTTGATGATTGGTTGAACCTTACCAAACCCACTAACTTGTTTGAATACATCGAAACTGTCTATTTTTACAGTACCTGAATCAAAATTAAATTCTGTCATAATATTGACATCATTTACACTGTTGAGTGGAAGCTGCAATGATCCGTTAGTTTCTTCATACTCTATCTTGTAGTCTACTACAAATGAAGAACTTTTGAACGTGTGTACTGCAAGAGCATTACCTACAAAATTCCATTGACCTGTTGTAGAGTACTCGTTGATCATAATGAGTTCATAATTTATCTTGCCATCTGATGTCCAAATTAATTTCCCTTTCTCTTCCCCTGGTTCCAGTGGGCCTCTAAGTGATACAAGCTGAACAGGTTCAGAGGCAGAATAGTATAATGTTCCAGTATATTCTTTATCACTAATTGGTATTATCACTGCTAACTGATGATTTTCATGTCCTAGGCCAGGATCTGTTTCTGAAATTAATCTATTGTATCCATCTATGGGATTCTTCTCTCCTAATTTAGCATTCTTTGAAAACAAACTCATTTGTTGATTCATTGCATCGTTACGTTCTTGTTCTTGACTTAGATTCTTTTCTTCTGCAAAAGACTGAGTGATAACCACAGACACTAAAGAGATAGAAAGTACAGTCATGAGAAAACTGATTTTGATTTTGTCATATGTCATTGAAATGATGATAAAAACATGTTAGTTATCTTTGAATGATGTTTCACGTATTAAATAACTTTGAAGTTTGTTGTCATTGGATTATTTTTTTATAGTCGACGTCGACTATGATATAAAATCAGACGTCTTGATATCGATTACTTTTTTTTTCAATCTATTAATATTTTAAAATATCTATTGGATTATCTTTGTATGGATACAACTAAAAGAACAACAAAATTTTTTATGACCATAAATGATTCTGTTTATCAAAAAATTAAGAGATTAGCATCAAAAAGAGGTATTACTACACAAGAATTCATCAGAGCGATTATCATTCCTGAATGGCTTGATATCGAGAGAAATAAAAAAACCCATTTTAAAACTAAAAATTCCTCTTAAAATTCTTAATATGTTCATTCTCAATCTTCAATATGTTGTTTAACCTTGTTTGAAGGAGTGATTCTTTACAATGGGAATTTTGTCCCGACTCTGATTTTGGGATTTATAATTGGAATTCAACATGCATTTGAGCCTGATCATATGGCTGCAGTTGGGACACAATTATTCAAAAATAAATCTAAAAATGGAATAACCGATCTAATAAAATCCACATTTACAAAATCATCTATTATAGGAGTTTTCTGGGGGGCAGGACACACCACAACACTTGTTGTGATAGGATTTCTCTCATATTTTTTTACAATTAGTATGCATGATGATATTTTTTCTGCTTTTGAATTGCTAGTAGGAATAATGCTGATGTCTCTTGGACTTACAACTATGTGGAAAAAAAAATTTACATTTTCACATAGACATCCACATCAACACTCTGACGGTAATCTACATTTTGATATCCATGATCATGATGATACTAATCATAAGCATGCGCACAAGTCATATCTAATTGGTTTGATACATGGACTGGCAGGAAGTGGCAGTTTAGTTGTTTTAGCTGCTGCAACTCTTGATAGTATGGAAATGACTATGACCTTTATTCTTCTGTTTGGGATAGGCTCAATTATTGGAATGATGGTTGTTAGTGGTCTGATCGGACTGCCTATTTTGCTGACTAGCCATGTTTATTCTATAAATCGTATTTTCAGGTATGTGACATCTGCTATTAGCTTAATCATAGGAGCAAAAATTCTATTTGAGATTGGAATGTTGAATATTCCGTTACATCTCTAATTTTTTCTTGTTTTAGAAAATGATGCCCCGAGAATTTTCTTTCTGCTGATTTCAAGTATTTTGTAAACCACGTCAAAAATGTTATCTGTCTTGGTTCCCAAAATTCTAATTATTATTCCTGATTCATCTGGCAGGATAGATGTCCCGACAGAAACTAAATTTTTGTCTTTGATGTATTCATTAATGATATTCTCTAGATCAATCACATCTTTTTTTCTAGTCAATATGTAAACTGTTCCAACTATGTTATATTCTCCTAATATTCCAAAATCTTTTAATTTTTGTTTCTTTGGTTCAATTTTTGTATTTTCTAAAATTCTCATTTTTCCATCTTGATTTTTACAATGTGTTCTCAAGTAACATATGTCATATTCAAAAGATTCTTTCATAGCCACTCTTCCAGGAGTCAAAATTTCTGAATAAATCAAAGTGGAATCGTCATGAACCTCTAAATTTACTTTCTGATAATATCTAGAGTTTTTGTATGGGATTATTTGATCAGGAATGTATTCGAGATAACAATTTTCGTTAACTGCAATGTTTAGAATTTGTGATGCAGAATTTGCATTCATGCTGTATATTCTAGTGGCACCTTGAGTTGTAATATGTGCAGTTGCATTGTTTTTTAATAAAACATCTGTTCTGTATCTGTCTCCTTGCAGAATCCCACCTGATGTCGAAATCACATAAAGATATGCCATATCTGGAAGTGAGTTTTCAAGATATAACGCTCGCTGAATCTGTAATGGAACTTGAGAGAATTGTTTTGTCACTACTGTCTTGCCAGTGCCGTTGATTTGAAGTTCCAAGTCAAGAATTCCAACTTTTCCAGATTTTCCAACTCCAAGTTGTTCTACTTTTGCCTCATAGGCCTGAATTTCTGTTGGTATGTCATCTGGTGTATAGTATTCTAGTTTATTCAAGAATCATACCTTTTGTGAAATTATTGATTTTGGTAGGGCACCAAATAAGACATCATGTATTATGTGCTCAATTACTTTCAATACCCCTTCATCCGTTTTACAGTTGATAAATTCAAATGATTTTTCTTTTCTGATCTTTTTTGCATCTCTTTTCATTACTTCAAGGTCTGCTCCTACCATCATAGCAAGATCAATTTTGTTAATCACCAAAAGATCACAGCTCTCAATACCTAATCCTCCTTTTCTTGGATATTTGTCTCCTCCTGCAACATCTATTATGTAAATAAAATAATCTGCAAGAATTGGGCTAAATGTAGTCATAATATTGTCCCCACCACTTTCAATAATTATCAGATCAAGTTCCGTGTGATTTGACTCAATCTCTTCAATTACTGCAAGATTCATGGACGGATCTTCTCTAACAGCAGTATGTGGACATCCACCTGTTGCAAGTCCTATGACTAAATTTTCTGGAAGTAGTCCTCTTTTAGTAGCCAAATTAGTTCTCATTCTATCTGCATCCTCTTTTGAGATGACATCATTTGAGACTATACTGACACTGTAACCTTTCTTTGCTAACATTGGCACCATGCGTTCTATAAGCATGCTTTTTCCTGACCCTACTGGTCCACCAATACCAATTCTTGGAATATGTGTCATGATAAAAAATCTAATTTTTATGTAATAAACATTTTAGAATCCATTTTCTCATGTGACATCTGTACAATATCTGTCTGAGGCGCAAATTGCCACATTTCTGAAAGTGATTTGTTTGAATATTCTTTTACAGTTTGACTGATGATTGGTTTTATGCTGTGAATAATTTTCTGACCTTCAAAATGCTGAATTAATCCTAATCGCAGTGCAGCACCTACAATGCTTACAGTGAATCCGTACATCATCATCATCATGCTTTTTTCTTTTTTTATTTTTAATGCATTGCAACAAATTGCAAATGCAACTGGAAAAACTCCATGCACTTTATTTTTTATTATGTTCTCTTTGTATTGATTCAAAATTTCATTTTCATTTACAAATTCTGACACACATTTAATCAACTGAATGCCTGATCTTACTGACGCCTCTCTAATTTCTTTTATTGATTTAGTGGCAAAAACAATAGTGTCTGCATCAATTACTTTGCCAAAATCGTTTTTGTTTGCACTATCAAATGCATTTGCAAGTGCAACACAGTCAGATGGCCCTATTTGCTGAACGATATTTATCTTGATAATGCTTGCTATATCTTCCATACTGCGAATCTTTTTTTCTTTGAAAAGAAACTCTAATCCATTTGAAGTAGCAAACATACCTGTAGGGAAAAATGAATCTGATAATTGCATCATTGCTAACTCTTGCTCTAACTCATCAATGTCCATGTATGTCAGCACCTGAATGTGGAACAAATATCTGCTCGTCTACTCTGATCTCAATATGATTGATGATGCTCTGAAATAATTTCGTAAATACCTCAATTTCTGAATCTGCCTGAATTGGAAACAAAATTTCCTCTTTATGAATAGATATTGGTCGGTGTCTGTTCCCAATAATGTGTCCTAAAAGCACCATTACATCAATTGTATTTTTATTTTTTAACTTGACAGAAATTACTTTTTCTGATAACTGTTCTACGACAATCTTTCTGTCTCCATTTTTGATAACATCTCCATGACGAAGTTTTACGCCTTGATCTAAATTCAAGCCCACATCTGTTCCCAGATCTGTTTTTTTTCGCAATATTCTTTTTTCTAAATCCATTCGTGAAACCTTGAGTTTTTCAAAACCCCCATTTTTTAACTCATGAAAGGCCTTATCGTTAAAAATATTCCCTATAGGTGAATTGACTTCTAACACGAGTAACTTTGTTTTTTAAGCAAGTTATACTTTGATGCTTTTTACATTTTTAATTATTAAATACACATACACCATAATCAACTTCATGATGCTTACGCCTAGGGAATTAGAAAAGCTAAATGTTTTTGTTGCAGCAGAACTTGCTCGTAGAAGGAAAAGTCGAGGCTTGAAATTGAATCATCCTGAAGCCGTAGCCATTCTTGCTGATCATATTTTGGAAGGTGCAAGAGATGGAAAGTCTGTTCCAGAATTAATGAGCTCTGGAAAAAAAGTTCTGTCAAAAGATGATGTATTGCCTGGTGTTGCAGTTCTAATTCACTCCATTCAAGTCGAAGCAACTTTTGAGGATGGAACAAAACTAGTTACAGTTCATGATCCCATTGTGTGAAAAATATGATTCCTGGTGAATACTTTCTATCTGATGAACCAATCACTGCCAATGTGGGAAAATCTATCCTATCTGTCAGTGTCAGAAATACTGGTGACAGACCCATACAAGTAGGATCACACACACATTTTTTTGAAGTAAACAAATCTCTTGAGTTTCCAAGGAAGCAATCATACGGATTTCGTCTAAACATTCCTGCTGGGACATCAGCACGATTTGAACCAGGTGAAACAAAAGAAATCCAAATAACAGAGTTTGGTGGAAAAAAAGTTGTTTTCGGATTCAGTGGTTTAGTAAATGGAAATTTAAAAGAAAAACAAGAAGAGGCGTTCAAAAAAGCTTCTGAGAAAGGATTCAAGGGATTATAATTATGACGCTGACTATTCCAAGAAAAAATTATGTTGATTTGTTTGGTCCTACCACTGGTGATCGTATTCGTCTTGCAGATACTGATTTGATTATAGAAATTGAAAAGGACTTGATCAAATATGGTGATGAATCTGTATTTGGTGGAGGAAAAAGTATTCGGGATGGACTCGGACAAGCAAGTGGTGTCTCTAGAGCAGAATCCATTGATCTTGTAATTACTAATGCAATTGTAATGGATCCTATTTTGGGAATTATCAAAGCCGACATTGGAATAAAAGATGGAAAAATCGTTGGTGTTGGAAATGCTGGAAATCCTAACATCATGGATGGAGTTGATATGATAATTTCTTCAAACACCGAGATCATTGCAGGTGAACATACAATTTGTACTCCTGGGACAATAGATTCTCATATCCATTTTATTTCTCCACAACAAGCAATCCATGCAATATGCAATGGTACGACTACAATGATTGGCGGTGGGACAGGTCCTGCTGATGGGACAAATGCAACAACATGCACTCCAGGTAAATGGAATATTCATAGAATGATTGAATCCGTTGATGACATCCCACTGAATTTTGGATTCCTTGGAAAAGGAAATGACTCTCTTGAAACTGCATTATTTGAACAAATAGAGGCAGGAGCTTGTGGTTTAAAATTACATGAAGATTGGGGTTCTACTCCTGCTACCATTAATTCAGCATTGAATGTTGCAGACAAAACTGACACTCAAGTTGCAATACATACTGATACACTAAACGAATGTGGTTTTGTTGATGATACAATTGAGGCAATTGCAGGAAGAGCAATTCATACTTATCATACTGAAGGTGCTGGAGGAGGACATGCACCAGATATTATGAAAATTGCTGGTGAAAAAAACATACTTCCATCATCTACAAACCCTACAAGACCATTTACTGTAAACACGTTAGCCGAACATCTTGACATGATGATGGTATGCCATCATCTGAATTCTTCAGTACCTGAGGATGTATCCTTTGCAGAGTCTAGAATTAGAGGAGAGACAATTGCAGCAGAAGATGTATTGCATGATATTGGAGTGTTAAGTATGATGTCTTCAGATAGTCAGGCCATGGGAAGAGTAGGAGAAGTAACAACCAGAAACTGGCAGACTGCCGATAAAATGAAAAAGATGACTGGCAAGCTTCCTGAAGATAATATTCGAAATGATAATTTCAGAGTTAAGAGGTATCTTGCTAAAATTACAATAAACCCTGCAATCACTAATGGGATCTCTGACTATGTTGGTTCCATACAGCCTGGGAAATTAGCTGATATTGTAATTTGGTCTCCTCAATTTTTTGGCGTCAAACCCAAGATGATCATAAAGGGTGGATTTATTGCATATTCTCTTATGGGAGATCCAAACGCTTCAATTCCTACAACTGAACCCGTGATATATCGCCCTATGTTTGGTGCTCATGGTAAAACACCATATTCCACTTCTGTAATTTTTACATCACAGTTGGCATTGGATAAAGGCATTGAATCTGAAATTCATTCAAAAAAGAGATTGCTTGCTGTAAAAAACTGTCGTTGTATTGGAAAAAAAGATATGTTGTACAATGATCTTACGCCAAAAATTGAGATTAATCCTGAAACATATGAAGTAAAAGTTGATGGAAAACTTACAACTGTTGATCCTACAGACAAAGTTTCTATGGCACGACTTTACAACTTGTTTTAAATCTTTTTCAAATCAGATTTTGTTAATCTTAATTTCAAATGTGTTGACGTCGACTAAAATTTTTTCATGCTATGATTTTGTTTCATTGCATTTTGAATTAAGTACATAAAGAAACATAACTCTTCAATTGATAAGTAAATCGCAAAACAATTCTTTTCGTGGATAAGGCAAAATCTATCTCTTTTACATCTGCAATTCTTTTGGTCGCAATAGTTACCCTTGCAGGAATTCCGCAATCTGTTTTTGCAGCAGGTGCTATTTCAGAAGGATTTTCTGTTGGTAAGGCTTTACCAGAATGGATTGGTTATGCAATTGTTATTGGTCTAGGCATGGTTTTTGCCGTAATTATTACAATTGAAGTAAAAATTGAAGAAAAGTATCTTGGTCTTACTCAAACATCTGAGATGTTTAATACAGCAGGAAGAACCATTAAAACTGGTTTAACTGCAGCTGCCATTGTTTCAGCATGGACGTGGGCTGCTACATTACTCCAATCCTCAACAGTAGCATATCAGTATGGTATTAGTGGTCCATTTTGGTATGCAGCAGGAGCATCAATTCAGGTTTTATTATTTGGAATTTTAGCTATTGAATTAAAACGTAAAGCACCTAGTGCACATACTTTCCTTGAAATTATTCGTGCAAGATATGGTAATGGTTCACACAAAGTTTTCTTGGTATTTGCATTAATGACTAACATGATTGTAACTGCAATGCTCCTTCTTGGAGGTTCTGCAGTTGTCAATGGTTTAACTGGTATGAATATTTCACTGGCAGCATTTTTGATTCCTATAGGTGTGATGATATACACTCTAGTTGGGGGATTAAAGGCAACCTTTGTTGCAGATTATATGCATACTATAATCATATTTGTTGTAATTCTAACCTTTGTTGCAGCCGTATATGTTAACACTGACATTACTGGTGGCGTTGAAGGAATGTATGAAAAACTAGTTGCAGCTGCAAAGTTGCATCCAGTTGAAGGCAATGCAGCAGGGGCATTCTTAACATTGGCATCAGCTGGTGGTCTGATGTTTGGTATCATTAACATAGTAGGTAACTTTGGAACTGTCTTTGTTGATCAAGCATATTGGCAAAGAGCAATTGCAGCTCAGCCCTCATCTACTGTCAAAGGTTTCTTGTTGGGTGGTGCATGTTGGTTTGCAATTCCATTTACATTAGCTACTACAATGGGGTTGACGGCAATAGCGCTGAATGTAGATTTGACTCCAGCTCAAGTTCAAATGGGTCTGGTAGTTCCAGCAGCTGCAACTGCACTAATGGGTGAGATAGGAGCTATTCTGGTACTTGCTATGTTGTTTATGGCAGTAACTTCTGCAGGATCTGCAGAACTAATTGCGGTCTCATCACTAATCACTTATGATATTTACAGGACGTACAAGAATCCAAATGCCTCAGGTAAACAGCTTGTTAAAGTATCTAGAATAACAATTGTAGGATTTGGGTTAGGTATGGGTGGTTTAGCTATTATATTATTAGGCATGGGATTAAGTCTTGGCTTTGTATACTTGGCAATGGGTATCATTATTGGTGCTGCAGTTATTCCCATCGCATTGACAATACTTTGGAAGAAAACTAACAAAGTGGCTGCCACTTTGGGCGCAATAATAGGTTTGATGATAGCAATGAGTACTTGGATAATAACGGCAGCATCATTACCTGAATTTGGTGGAGAAATTACACTTGCAAGTCTTGGTCACAACCATTCAATGTTATTTGGAAATGTTGCAGGAATTCTCTCTGGTGGTGCAATTGCAATAATTGGAAGCCTTGCTGCAAACAAAACCTTTGATTGGAATGACCTTAAAGAAAAGATCACACTTGTCGAAGTCCAAGCAGATGCTATACAAGCAGAAGAAGATGAGGAAACTCTAAAGAAGGCATTCAAGTTTAGTCTCAAAGGCGGTGGTATTATGACCCTTATTCTTATTATCGCATGGCCCCTGCCATTGATTGTATCTAATTATGTCTTTGATATTGGATCATACAGCGCTTGGGTTGGAATCTCTATAGTCTGGGTAAGCGTTGCAGCATTCTTTATCATATTCTTACCGATCATTGAGGCAAGAAAAGGAATTGCTAAAATCTTTGCTGATGGCAGTAAAGCAGGAGGAGAATAATGACTTCTTGCGCTGGTTGTAATGCAACACTTGGTTGGAAAAAATATAATTTCCAAAAACAATGGCGTATTCCTGGATACTATTGTAAATCCTGTATGGAACAAATAGGTCAAGACTTTGATGATAATGGAAAAATTACAATTCCCAAAAGAACATGCGATTCATGTAATCAGGAATTCTTTTTCTTAACTACTACTTGGCAAAATAAACAACGTCATCGTTGTTGTAATATTTGCAAAGACATTGACTTTACCAAATCATCATCAAAAGAATCTTTGTTACCTCCAGTTCCTACTAGAGTGCCAACAATGATGGCATTATTTGCATCTTTTGGCGTGTTGTTGATGATTGCTGGATTTGCATATGTTATAATCGTGGCACCGCAACAAGATTCTGGTATACTTCATATTATTTTAGGAAGTAGTATGTCTGGTGCAGGATTTATGTTGGCAAGAAAGATGGTCAAAATTCGTAACATTATTTTGGGAAAAACAACTGTACAGAGTATGGAGAAGTTGAGGTAAAATACATTGAAAAGTATTTGCGCAATAATTCCAGAAAAGAAACTCGGTGATGTAAACAAGGCACTGCACAAGATAGGTGTCTCTGGTTTGACTGTCTTTGACACAAAAGGTCGTGGTAAAAATCTCCCAGAACCAAATCAAATGGGACATTGGTTGTATTTTTCTGAATTCGGAGATAGTAACACACTGTTGATTATATCACGTGATGCTGATGTTGGAAAAATCGTAGAAGCAATCAAAACAAATGCTGGAATTGGAAAAATATTGGTAACTCCCATAGAAGAGCTTATCGACATACAAAAGAACACAAAAGGCGAAGCGGCTCTTTAGTTTGGTATCTTATTTTGTTTACTTTTAATTCTATGACTATTGGTGTTGCTTTGTTGAAAATCTAGTTGTGAATCCATTTCTAATTAGTTACCTTGTAGATGATGTAAAGTATTTCTAATTTAATTTTATGATAATAATTCTTAAATTCTTTTTAGTTTTAAACTATGTTATGAGAACAAGTGATCCAAAATATCGAAAGTATATGTTTGCCCTAATGGGCATATGTGCTGCAATAATATTATTAGTAAATATGTGATTGTTGGTAATTCAGTTAAACAATAACATGAATTCTCCGATTTAATGTAATACCGTTAATGAGTTCTGTCAGATCGGTTTGACACCCACACCAATTTTAGGTGGAAAAATCATGCTATATCACTAAAATCTAATCATGACATCTGGTTTTTGAAAAAATCCTTAAGTCAATATGAAATTTAGAAAATTCATGGATATTTTTGATACACTCAAAGTCAATGATGATTTACAAGGATTGATCAAAAAGGGACATCCCAGAAGATGATAAGGAGTTGAGAAAATTATTATATGAAATTCAAGAAGAAAGAACAAGACTGAATGAAACGGTAATGGAAAGGATCATTTTTTATATTTTCAAGACCATGAAATATCATGAGCCACGATGACATTAAATTCCAAAATATTTATTTGGAAAAACATTCCAGATTATTCTATAAACTTGGCAAAGAGATTAATGATTTTTAGAGCAGTCTGACTTGCTCTATCAATAACTAAATTTCTTGATTGTTATTATCAGTAGTCTAGTCTTCAACTGCATTTTTTTCAAACAAGGTATTCATAAAAGATTCGAAGAACTTTTCAATGATGGATAATTGAGTTCATATAATATGAAATTAGAAACTTATGCAAAAATTGGCATTAGTGTAGGAATAGTTGCAGTTTGCATCATGATTTTTATCATGTTAGTCATGGTTGTGCCTAATTTGATAGGATCATATGTTGAAGATATTAGAGGATATTTTGTAGATCGCAAACAAATCATGACACAAATGCTAGAAACGCCATCTCATGACTCGTTTGTCATCAGATTCCCAGATTATAGGGCAACCGTGATTGACAGTAACAATGATTTTTCTTACAGTCTTGAGGCAATAAATC
>Ga0210038_1000856_pt1 | contig 17019 bp, 17 predicted proteins | sample CryGeyCG2114_020_FD_183970 | JGI IMG/M metagenome (GOLD analysis project Ga0210038, IMG submission 183970) | Groundwater microbial communities from aquifer - Crystal Geyser CG15_big_fil_post_rev_8/21/14_0.20 (SPAdes) (version 2) | ecosystem: Environmental > Aquatic > Deep subsurface >... | reverse complement strand
TCCTTCGAAAGATTCAGTTCTCCAGGTAATTCTGAAAAATCTGTCAGATTATTCCAGCTGTTAAACCTAAATTTCAGTAAAAGTGATTTCACAGTAAAAACCTATCTAAACTTAGAAAATGATTTTTCTCAAAATTTAGTTACTGACCCAAGACTAAGACTATATAATTTTTATGTTGAAGGCAGAAATATTTTTGATATTGTTACACTTAGACTTGGAAGACAACCACTATTTAATTCGTTAGCCGGTGGAATTTTTGACGGAATTAATATTGGAGTTAAAACAAATATAATTTCAATTAAGGGATATTACGGAGCAAATGTTCCTGCATATCAAAAATTTGAGGTTGTTTCTAATTGGAGTGATAATTTTATTCTTGGTGGGAAAATTTCAACTGATTACTTAACCAATACAAATATTTCTATCAGTTATATAAATAAAAATTTTAAACCACAGGATTATGTTGCTACAAGACTTGATCTAAATTTAAATCCAATACAAGTTCTGATCAGCAATAAATCCAATCAATACCAATATGCACAAACAGAAATAAATTATAATCTGCCGAATGTTTTTACTTTAAATACAAGATATGACTATGATTTAAATTTCAGTAAAACATCCAGATTCCAAATTGACGGTGAATATACTGAATTAAAAGATTTTACTTTTAGAATGTACTATAACTACAGAGCTCCTAATTTAAGATACAATTCTATTTTTTCTGTTTTTGATTACGGCAACACAAATGAAATTGAAGGCGGTATAGATTATAAAATTAATGATAAATTCACACTTTCAGGTTTGTACGGTGTTGTAAATTATAAAGATGATAAGTCACAAAGATTTACACTTGGTTTAATTTCAAATTTGGGAACGATAAGTTATAGAAAATCAACCGGCTATGCAGGTGAATTAGATGCACTTTCATTTTATTCAGCTTATTCTTTTTTAGAAGGTAAATTAACTCCTTCTATCGGGATATCTTATACTAATTATAAACTATCTGAAAATTCAAGTAAAAATAATTTAACTACAATTTTAACGGGAATAAATTTTAGACCTGAGCCCAGACTTTCATTTGATCTTCAGCTTCAATATTTAAATAGTGAAATTTATAAAAATGATTCCAGATTTTATTTTAGAGTAAACTACTGGTTTAATACAAAACTATAGTAAAGATGAAAAAAGTATTTGGCTACATATTATTTACTTTTATTATTGGAACATTTTTATTCTTAAGTTCTCCTTCAAGCGATGATGATACAATTGCACTTGATAATTCTAAATTAATAAAATTCTCTCATCAATTTCACGTTGAAGATAACGAAATTGAATGTGCTGACTGCCACACAACAGTTACCGAAAGTTTAAATTTAAATGACAGACTATTACCAAATCACGAAAACTGTTCAGACTGCCACGATGTTGAAGATACAGATAATTGTATCACATGTCATTTCGATGATAATTTTGAACCACTAATTCAATCAAAATCTGAATTGAATTTTAATCATAAAATTCACGTAACTGATCAGAAATTAGAATGCGTAAGCTGTCATAAAGGAATTGCTGATTTTGATTATGCATTTGAGGCACCAAACTCAAAACCAAATATGGAGACTTGTTATTCTTGTCACAATGATGGCGGAGTGGCATTTAATACTTTAAATTGTGAATCTTGTCACAAAATAACAGCTAATCTAATTCCACAAACACACAAAAGTTTTTCATTTATTAAAACTCATAAATTTTCAGCTCAAAATATTAAAGCAGATTGTGCAATGTGCCATCAGGAACAAACATGTCAGGACTGCCATACAGCAACAAATGTAATTACGGAAAACAATACAATTGCACAGTTCTTTCAACCTTATTCTCCATCAAAAATAAAAGATGGAATAAAGCAGCAACAGATTACAAGAGTACACGAACTTAATTTTAGAATGACACACGGAATTGAAGCAAGAGGAAAAACAATTAATTGTGAATCTTGTCACCAGATACAAACATTTTGTGCTAATTGTCACGGATCAAATAATGAAGATTTTGCACTTGGCGGAATTGTACCAACTTCACATTTAAAACCAAATTTTAAAACTTTAGGTGTTGGAACAGGTGGTGGTTTGCACGCAACTTTAGCCAGAAGAGATATTGAAAGCTGTGCAGCTTGTCACGATGTTCAGGGTGCTGACCCGACTTGTATAACTTGTCACTTAGACAGCGATGGTATTAAAGGAACAAATCCAAAAACACATCCACCTAATTTTATGAGAGATGTTAAAGGCGACTGGCACAACGATCCAGGTTCAGTTTGTTTTAACTGCCATAGCGGTTCTTCTACTCTGCTTCCTGCACGTTTAGGCTTTTGCGGATATTGTCACGGTTCAACTAAATATATTGATTGATAGTATGAAAAGATTTTTAACATATATTTTTATAATTATAATTACTACAATAGTAATAAGCAGTTGTAGTGATCTGCAGACAAATATACCACAAAAATCAACTGATCTAAAAATTCATGAAGAAGGAATAGCTGCAGTAGGTTCACCCAATTTTCACGGCAATTTAATTAAAGAAAATAATTGGTCTTTTGATCTTTGCATTCAATGTCATTCATCAGATTTCAAAGGCGGAATAACAGGTACAAGTTGTTTAACCTGTCACACAAATACAGGCGGACCTCAGGCTTGCAATACTTGTCACGGTGATTTTAATAATCCAAATTTGATTTCACCACCAAGAGGAATTAATGGTGATACTTTAACAACAAGTAAAAGTGTCGGCGCACATATCAATCACCTGTTTGGAAAAAGTTTAACTGAAAATATAAAATGTGAAAATTGCCACAATGTCCCACAAACTTATAATGCAGAAGGACACATTGATTCTGATCTGCCTGCAGAATTAAATTTTAAAGGATTGGCTGTAAGCACAGTTGCAACAAATGCAAGTTATGATCATACAACCGGTTCTTGTTCAAATACATATTGCCACGGAAATTTTGAGTTTACAAAAGCAAATGCAAATCCTGATAACCAATATATTTATGCAGAAGATAAAATTGTTGGGGCAAATAAAACCGTTGACTGGACTTTAGTTGACGGAACTCAGGTAGAATGCGGTTCTTGCCACGGTCTCCCGCCAAAGGGACATTTAGGGTTTGGAGTGTTACCAATCTCCTCCTGCGTTGTTTGTCACAGTAGTGTTGTAAATAAAGCAGGTGAAATAATAGATAAGACTAAACATATTAATGGTGTTGTGGATTTAGGAATTTAACGAACGTGGTTTTACTTACCTGTCAGCCTTTGGCTGATTAAAGAGATTAGGTGTATTATTATTAACAAGGGACATTTTCTGTTTCTTGTTTTGTAATTTTACTTTCAATTATTTTATTATTTTCTAAATATAATATGCCTTTGTAATGTGTAATTACACAACAATTTCCATCAGTAAATGAAAACTCATATCCTCCTTGTGTCTCTTTCAAAGTGAATGAAATCATTGAACTTAAAATGTCATATAATTTATTTTCATTTGTAGGCTTATATCTTTCCTTAATAATTTTTACTAAATGTGGATGTTTAGTAAGCTTCCATTTTATTATTCTTTTGTCAACTGGACCTGGCATTCCAAAGCAATGACCAGGATGATATTTTTCATAAAGAAACATTCTAATTTTAGTTTCAAGTAGATTGTCAATGTCTGATATATTATTTGACTTATTGATACTATCTTGTCCAACTCCATGGGTATGTGTCAACTGTGCATAGCAACTAATGAAGATAAAATTACTTGATAGTAATAAAATATAGAGCAATATTTTTTTTAGATAATATTTCATATGCCGAAATAGGTATTTGATTTTACACTTAATTATTACTTATACCGAATTATTATTTCAAAATTCGGTATTCATAAATTTGTGTTCGATGTTAGGAATTCAATATTTAAATTCTTGCGTCTTTTTTCGGCGAAGGACGAAGATGGACTATTTCCTTGGATTTTCCTTTCTCCAGGTTTTAATATACTTTGCAATTTCTGTTGTAGCAGCACCGGGAGTAAATAACTCACCAACACCCATTTCTTTTAATTTTGTTATATCTTCTTCAGGTATAATTCCTCCCCCAGTTAAAAGTACATCAACTAATCCTTTTGCTTTCATCAGGTTTAATATTTTTGGTAGTATTGTTAAATGCGCACCGGAGAGAATACTAACCCCGATTACATCCACATCTTCCTGAAGAGCAGCTTCAACTATCATTTCAGGTGTTTGTCTAAGTCCGGTATAAATAACTTCCATTCCGGCATCTCTAAGTGCGGCGGCAATTACTTTCGCTCCTCGGTCGTGTCCGTCCAAACCGGCTTTTGCAACTAATACTCTAATTTTTTCATCTTTCATTTTAATAAAAACTCCAAAGTATATAAATTCAACAATAACAAAATAATTCTAAAATTTTTCTTAGGCAAAGATTTATTAAACAGAGAGATATTCTTTACTCTTTGCAAATGAACCAAACATTCCTCCTGTGTGAACAAAAATTACCTTCATTCCTTTTCTTTTTAGTAAAATATTTTCATAGTAAGCTGTAAAACCTTTTCCTGTGTAAGCAGGGTCTAATAATATTCCGGTTTGCTCACCAAAACTTTTGATAAGTTTTAATTTATTCTTGTTTATATTTTTGTATCCTTCTTTGGAAAATCCATCCACAATTACCAAATTATTTTCATCCAATTTACAGGACAGATCAAATTCGTAAATACAACCTTCAGCAGAATTAATGATTTTTTTTCTTAATTCTTCTTTTGAATACAAAACATTAACAGCATAAATTTTTAGTGGTAATTTAAAGAGAGAAGCACCGACCAAAAGTCCTGCAGCAGTTCCTCCCGAACCCGAAGCCGAATAAATTCCGTCAATTTGTTTTAAGTTTATTTGTTTGTTCAATTCATCAATAAATTTTATATAACCCCAAATACCAATAGCATTTGAACCGCCTTCTGGAATGACGTAAACTTTCTTCCCTTTTTTTATTAATGTTTCTGCTTCTTCCTGCATAATGTTATTTACATCAGAATAATTTTCTTTGTTTAGAAAAGAAATATCAGCTCCGAAAAATTTATCCAAAAACAAATTACCTTTTGCATTTACAGAATCTTTTCCCCATAAAAACAGTTTTACTTTGAATCCATATTTTTTAGCAGCTAATAAAGTTGCTCGTGCATGATTAGATTGCTCACCTCCGCATGTAAAAATATATTCTGCTCTTTTTTTCTTAGCGTTTTTTAAAAGGAATTCTAATTTTCTAACTTTGTTTCCGCTGAGCAGTGAACCTGTGAAGTCATCTCTTTTAATTAAAAAATTTTTATTCTCATATTTTATTTTTTGGAGCGGTGTTGGAATATTTGCGATAGGAAAACTTTGAGGATATTTAATTTTCATATTTATCTTTTATTCTTACTTATTTTCCTGTAATATTTTCTGGCTTTTTCCAGATCTTCGGGTGTATCTACAGAAAGAGTTTCGTATTCGGTTACAACAATTTTTATTTTCATTCCGTTTTCCAGCATTCTAAGCTGTTCAAGATTTTCAGCCGTTTCCAGATCTGTCTGTTCTAATTTGGTGTATTTAAATAAAGAATTACGACGAAACACATAAAGTCCAACGTGTTTGAACATATCCACTTTATTAATTTTATCAATATTCGATTTACTGTTTCTTACATAAGGGATTGGCGAGCGTGAAAAGTAAAGTGCAAAATTTTCGTAATCAAAAACTACCTTAGGAATTGATGTGGTTTTTAGATCATCTGCATTAGTTATTTTTTTTGCAAGGGTTGAAATATTAATAGTTTTATCAAACAACAGAGGTTCAATTGCTTCGTCTATCATTCTTCCATTTATAAAAGGTTCATCACCCTGTATGTTTACAATAATATCAGCTTTGGGAATTTTTTCAACTACAAAAGCAATTCTGTCTGAACCGGTTTTAATTGTATTTGGAGTTAGAATTACATCTTTGCAGAAACTTTTTGCAGTCTCTTCAACTTTTTTATCATCAACAGCAATTATTATTTTTTCTAAAAATCTTGATTTTGAGGCACTCTCAAATGTATGCTGTAGCATCGGTTTGCCGCCAATATTTGCGAGCGGTTTGCCTAAAAGACGTGAAGATGCAAAACGAGCAGGAATAACTCCAATTACCATTTTATTTTTTACTCTTTATTACTTTTGGTACTTTAAAATACTTATCATCTTTTTGAGGTGCATTTTTTAATGCATCTTCTCTATCAACTGATTTTACCAATTCATCTTCTCTAAAAACGTTTTTATTTTCAGTTGGATGAGTTAGTGGTTCAACACTAGTTGTATCAAGTTCATTAAGTTTTTCCATATAATCTAAAATAGAACTTAACTCTTTAGCATAACTTTCAACTTCGTCCTCTTTTAATTTTAGATGAGCAAGTTTTGCAATGTGTTTTACTTTTTCTTTTGTGATTGACATATCAGTTTTTGTAATTACTTATTATAATATTTCTAACTCTCTCCATCAATTCAATTTGATCTTTACGATTTTTAACTTCACTTGTTTCAACTGGTTTATCAAAATGAAGATCAATTGTTCCTTTATTTATTCTGAATTTCCCTTTGGGCATTATCAAGTTTGATTTACTTATCGTTACAGGAATAATTGGATGTCTTGATGTTGCTGCCAAATGAAATGCACCTCTTTTGAATGGTAAAATTTCTCCTGTCTTGCTTCTTGTTCCTTCTGCAAAAAGTAAAACCGAGATATTTTTTTTATCCAATAAAATTTTGGCAGACTCTAAACTTCTTCTGGCTTTTTCTGCATTATTTCTATCTATTGAGACATATGGACCAGCCGCAAGCTGCCATCCAAATATAGGAATGTTTGATAGTTCTTTTTTGTAAAACATTGAAAACTTTTGAGGAATAGAATATTGAAGTGCCGCTATATCAAACTGACTGCTGTGATTTGATACATAAACATAGGTGGTGTTTTTATCAATATTTTCAAGTCCGCTAATTTGTAGTTTTACACCTGTAATTTTTAATACACCCGAAGATAGAACTTTATTTAATTTTAAATAAAGTGTAAAACTTCTATCTACAAAAGCAAAGACCAATGCAAACAAAGAAACAATTACAATGTAAACTGCAACACCGGCAACTTTTAAATAACTTAATATCATATTCTATAAACTCATTTCCATTTTCTTTATCCGTTTAGGTACAGAGGGATGACTGTAAAAATACCATTCAACAAATGGATGCGGGTTTTCATCACCTAAATTTTGTTTATTTAATTTGTTTAAAGCGTCTGCAAACACTTGTGGTTTTTTAGTGACAGAAATTGAATAGTTGTCTGCTTCATATTCAAATTTTCTGGAAAGCATATTTGAAAGAGGTAATTGAATAAGTCCGATTATCATTGCCCAAATTGTAAGCAGTGGAAAAGCAGCAATTAAAGTTCTTTTAATAAAATTAAAATAGCTTAAGGAATTATCATATAATAATGCAATTAAAAACAAGGTAAGAAAACTTGAGATGGTTCCGATTATAATATTTTTTAATATATGTTTCTTTTTATAATGTCCGAGTTCGTGTGCTATTACAGTTTCAATTTCATCCAAAGAAAAATTATTTAATAAAGTGTCACCAAGAATTATTCTTTTGGATTTTCCCAGTCCTGTAAAAGCAGCATTAGCCTTTTTTGTGTTTTTGCTCATATCAAATGAGTAAATATTTTCTACTTTAACACCGGCATTTTCAGCTAATTTATTTATTCTCAATTTTAATTCTTCATTCTCTATTGGAATAATTTTATAAAATAGTGGAAGTATTAATGTAGGGACTATTCTTGCTAACACTACAGAAACAATAAACAATAAAATAGCAAATGGAAGCCACCATAAATTTTCATATTTATTTAATGTATAAAACAGAAAAATAAGAATTGGTGTACCTATTACAAGTGATACCAATAATGCTTTTAATCCTTCCCAAATCCATTTAATAAATGTTTGATTAGATAAATTGTATTTGTGCTCTAAATAAAAATCACTGTAATAATTTAATGGGGAAAATATAATACTGAATATCATTCCTATTGAAAAGACAAATAATAGAAACAATATATAATTATTGGAAGAATAATTAGACCAAATACTGACCAGTTCTCTGCTTAAATTTGTTGACACTAAGACGAATAAAAGTATAAAGGTCAGTATTCCTTTAGATATACTTAATCCAAGTTTTGTATTATTATATTTTTTCGAATCCATACTTAAAAATATAAAGGTTTAAAACAAAAAACCCGAAGCCAGAAACTACTTCGGGTTATGTAACAATATAACGTTAACACATACTATTTATCTTTATCTACCTTTTCTTTTTTCTCTTTGTCAGGTTCTGGTGTGTCTACATTCTCTTTTAGATTTTTCAGATATTTTTCCGGAAATTTTTTGAATTTTGCAGCACATTTTTTGCAACAAACCTGATATGATTTTCCTTTGTACTTTACTATTACACCGTCATCATCTATATCTTCACCTGAGACTGGGCAAACAGTATTTAATTTTTCTACTTTTGGAGCTTCTTTTTTGGGCGCTTCTTTTGTCTGGCCATAATTGTTAACCGATAGAACAATTGCAAAACAGAATATTACAGGTATTAAAAAAAGTTTCTTCATTGTTATTCCTTTATTATTTATTAAATATAACTAATTAAATTTTAAATAAATTAGATCTTTCCTACATTAGATTCAACAATCCAACCGACTTTTCCATCATGTAACCGAATTTTTACCCAGTTATCAACTTTATCTTCTAATTTAACTTTTAATCCCTCGTGAATTACAAAAGCATCATTACTTTTTTCATCAGGTGATAGTTTAACTACTACAACATTAGTCAAAATGATCCCATTCTTTTCATTTAATTCTCTGTTGAGTTTAACACCTGTAAAAACACCTGAGATTATTAGAAATAGAAATAATGTTAGTCCGGCAAAAAAAGAAATACGCTGAATTTTAGTTTGCCTAACCATAAAATAAAAAGCTACACTAACTAATAATAATAAAAACAATGCATAAGAAAGATATGTCCAACCTGATAAATTTAGAAAAGATAAAGTTGACTCCCACCATTTAAACAGAAAAAATTCAGGTAATGTGTCTATCTTATCAACCATTCTGCTTTTTGCAATGGCAAGATTGTATAGAATATCTTCATCATTAGGAGAAAGGACAAGAGCTTTGTTATAATATAAAATAGCCAGTCCAAGTTTATTTTCACGATAGAAAGTATTCCCTAAATTGTAAAATAACTCCGTTCCTTCGTAACCTTGGTTTACTAATGAGAGATAAAATGTTTCAGCTTGTTCATAATTTTTAGACTGATAAAATTCATTGGCTTTTTTTAGAGTTTCTTCAATATTTTCTTGAGCAGAAAGATTTGCAACAATTATCAATAAAAAAATTAAGATGAAATATTTAGATCTTATCTTTTTCAATTTAGCTACCTGTTTATTTTCTGTGAAAGTTTCCTTTCAATATTTACAATTATATCAGTTGATTTTTTGTATAGTTCATTCATTGCTTCTACCCCACCTTTCTCCGGTGCAAATCTTATAAATTCACATTTCTCAGTACATGTTTTTAATTCATTAACAAGTTCGGAATCAACGCCTTTACTTTTAAGCAATTGTTCAGCTTTATCCATTGAAAAATCAGCTTTTGGAAGATGAAGCTTATCTTCAAGATATCCAAATAAAGCCAGAGACAGTTCTGAATAAAATTCATTCTGGTTGCCTGTGCTTAATAATCTTTTGGCCTTTTTTAATCTGGTTTTAGCAATTTTTTGTGCTTTATTATATTTTAATGAACGTAGATCACCGGCTAATTTATTTTGTTTTTTCTTCCAGCCCAAAACAGTTAGCAGAATTATCAATGGTAGAATTGTCATAATCCAAAACTTGTAAGTAAGAATAACAATCTCTTGGTTCTTAAATAAATTTGCTGAAGAAGTTTTAATAAACCTGATATCTTCACCTAAAAGTTTTATATCTTCTTTCGTAACGCCGGTTAATGTATTTGAAGTAATATTTTTCCCGGGACTTACATTCAAGCTAAAGCGATCTGAAGATAATATTTTATATTGTTTTTCTGTGGGATCGAAATAAGAAAATCTTATTGGTTCAATTTCTTTTTTCCCCGGAGTCCTTGGTACAATAACATACTCAGCACTTTTTGAACCAGATATTATATTTATTCTATTAATTTTATCTGTAATTTTAGGATCATATTTGTCTAATCCATTTGGTATTTTAAGTTCAGGAATATTTAGTAATTTTAAATTGCCGTTCCCTTTTATATCAATTTTTATTGATACCGTTTCATTGGTTTCAATTTCAGATTTATCTATTGAAGTTTTCATAGTATAGTTACCTACAGCACCTTTAAATGAAGGAGGTACATTTTTATCAGGTAACGGTAATACTGTAAGTTTAACTGCATTCGATTTAGCATCATAATTTATTATTTTACCCTGATCAAATGGATCATTAAAAAAATCATCAAAAATGTTCCCTCTTTTTCTTTGATTCTTAACTCTAATGGGTACATTTAATTCAAACGGAGTTATAGTAAGTTTTCCCGTTTCTGAAGGGAATAATGCTGCTTTCTTTAAAATTCCTACTTTAAATCTTTTACCGTCAACTACTTCGGTTGTAAAATTTATATTGTTTGAAGTGTTAAGTTCTTCAGACCAAAATCCTTTGTATTGGGGTAATTTTGAAATAGACATTTGTGCAGCAATGTTAAGTCTTGTATAAAGTTTATATGTAACCGTAACTTGTTCACCAAGATAAACTTTAGATTTATTTACAAAGGCTTTTACAAAAAGATTTTCAGCAATGTCTTTGTTTGAAATGTTAGTATTATTATTGTTTACGCTTTTTTGTTGCTGATTTGAACCTTTAACTATTTCAATATCTATCGGATTGCTTTTTATTTCTTTTCCAAGATAATTTACTGATGCAACTCCGATAGTGAATTTGCCCAATTCTTTTGGTTTTAAATAATAAGTAAAAGACAAAGAGCCTGAAACAGTTCCATTTATTATTTGAACACTTGTAGATTGATTAGGGCCGGATAAATTATAAAATTTTTCAAGTGAGGGCGGTGTAAAATTTCTTACACTATTTATATCTTGTCCCTCAAATGTAAATGATAATTGGAATTGGTCATTTAATCCAACTTTATCACTGCTTACGGTTGCAGTTAAACTTTGAGCAAAAATACCCGCAGCGTAAAGTAAAACAAAAATTATTAATATTTTAATTCTATCTATCATCAATAATACTTACCAGTCTTTTTCGGGTTTAACGACCTTACCTTTCTTCTTTCTTAATTTTTTTTGCAGTTCTTTTTCATTGTTCATAAGTGCCTGCAATATCTGTTTAGCTTGTTCTTTTGATATTTTGTTTTTCTTATCCTTTGCCGGGTTTTGTTTCTGATTTTTTTGTGGATCGTTTTTATCTTTATTCTGTGGATTATTCTTATCCTTATTGGGTTCTTTTTTATCCTTATCGTTTTTGTTCTTATCCTTATTGGGATCGTTCTTATCTTTGTCGTTTTTGTTCTTGTCTTTATTCTTATTGTTTTTGTTATCCTTCTTTTGCTGCAATGCATATGAAAGATTGTACTTTGTCTGCTCGTCATTGGGATTTAGCTTAAGTGCATTCTTATATGCTTCAATACTTTCATCAAATTTTTTCTGCTTTAAATATGAATTACCAATATTATGATAAATTTTAGATTTAAATTTTTTATCATTACTAAGCATTAATGATTTTTGAAATGCATCTATAGCTTCATCATATCTCTGATTTTTATAAAATGCATCTCCCAGATTAAAATTAGCTTCTAAATTTTTGGGTGAGTTGGTTAATCCTTTTTTAAAATTCACTTCAGCATCATTTATTTTACCTTTATGATATAGTTCAACTCCATCGTTTACTAGTGATCTGGTGCTTTGCGGGAATATTATCCCTGTGAAAGTAAAGATCATTAAAATTGAATAAATTATATTTTTGATTCTAATTCTCATATTTACTCTGAACTAATATTTAATCTCTTACTTAAATCCATAAAGAATCTTGATGATCTGCTGGATATAAAAAATTCAATTAACAATAACAAAATAGCCGGGGCTAAAAAATAATAAAACCTGTCTTCGTAATCAGTAACTTTTCTAACTCCAAATTCTGTTTTTTCTATTGATGACAATTCATTATAAATATCATCCAATTCATTTTGACTGTTGGAACCCAAAAAATATTTTCCGTCGGCTTTATCTGCAATTTCTTTTAATGTCAGCTCATCAAGTTTGGTTAAAACAACTTTTCCTTGATTATCTTTCTTAAATCCAATTTGATCTCCTGAAGCATTATAAATTGGGATTGGGACACCATCAGGTGAGCCCAAACCAATTGTATAAATTTTAATTTCTTTGGCTTTGGCATTTTCAATTGCTTTATTTATATCGCCTTCGTGGTCCTCACCATCTGTTATAATAACTATAGCTTTTTTTGTTTCAGATTTTTGATCAAAAGAACTCACTGATAAATTTATAGCTTCAGCAATTGCTGTACCGGGTTGTGGAATAGAACTTACATCAACAGCAGACAAAAATAAATTAGCAGCTGCATAATCTGTAGTTAAAGGGAATTGCACATAAGCCGCGCCGGAAAAAATCACTAATCCTATTCTATCACCTTTTAATTTATTTATCAAACTCGATATTTGGAATTTTGCTCTTTCCAATCTGCTTGGTTTAATATCTTCTGCTGTCATACTTAATGATACATCTAGAACTATGTAAACATCAATGCCTGCTTGTTTTACTTCTTGCACGCGTGTTCCTATTTGTGGATTTGAAGCTGCAACAATCAATAATAATAATGCAGTCAATAATAAACTAAGCTTAATTTTATTTTTGAATTTACTAAATGCCGGAATTAATAAATTATGTAGTGATTCATGTGCAAACTTAGAGATCGCATCTTTTTTTAATCTGCCTGTATACCAGAATATTCCAACTAATAAAGGAATAACAAATAATCCGTACAAATATTCAGGGTGCTCGAATCTAAACATATTTTATATACTTAAAGATTTAACCATTGTTTCAAATTATTTTAAATATCTCATTCCTGTCATTTCGAAGAAGTCAATATGTTTATTGACGACTGAGAAATCTTTCAATTATCACAATAAAAGATTTCTCATCCCGACTTTGTCAGTATTCGAAATGACAAATTCCATTTTCAATTCCATTTCCTTATGGTATTGGTCTAAAAATTGATCTTATCATAGCTATATCTAAGAAGAAGAATAACAATCCCAAACCCAAATAGCTGCCAAACATTTCCTTGGCATTTCTATATGAAATCACTTCTATTTTAGTTTTTTCCAATTTATCTATCTGATCATAAATATTTTTTAATGCCTGTGTACTTGTTGCCCTAAAATACTCTCCACCTGTTTCGTCAGCAATTTTTTTAAGCATAGCTTCATCAATGTTAACAGGTACCATTTGAGTTCTTATTCCAAAAGGTGTTTGTACAGGATATGGAGCTTCACCTCTTGTACCAACGCCAACTGTGTAAATTCTTATTCCAAATGTTTTTGCAATCTGTGCCGCTGACATTGGGTCAACTTCCCCCGCATTATTCATACCATCTGTTAATAAAATTATTATTTTACTCTTGGCTTTGCTTTCTCTTAATCTGTTAACTCCGTTTGCAATTGCATTTCCTATTGCAGTACCATCTTCAATCATTCCCGTTTTAACTTGATCTAAAAGATTTGTTAATACATTGTAATCTATAGTTAATGGACACTGTGTAAATGCATCGCGTGAGAATATCACCAAACCAATTCTATCAGTAGTCCTTTCTTTAATAAAGTTATCAATTACATTTTTTGCTGCATCCAAACGATTTGGTTTTAGATCCTGAGCAAGCATGCTTCCGGAGATATCAAGGTCCATTACTATATCAATTCCTTCAGAATAAATATTTTGTCCGCTTGAAAAAGTTTGTGGTCTGGCTAAAGCTATAATTAAAAATGTTAATGACAGCACACGTAATACCATCGGTAAATGTCTTAATTTTTCTTTCCAATTTTTAGGAATACCGTCAATTACATTAAAAGAAGAATAAACAATTGACGGTTGTCTGTTTTTACCTTTTTTAAAATACCAAAAAACCATAAGCGGTATCAAAAGTAAAAGATAGAGTATCCAAGGATAAGCAAATGTTATTTCATTAAACATTTACTTCCTCTTTATTTGTTGTTACTGTAGTCATTTTTGTTTTATTTACAATTTCTTCAGCTTGGCTCATCATTTCTTCGTTCAATGATTTTAATGGAACATATTTAGCAAACTTTACTAAATCAGCATTACTTAAAAAACTTTGTGTTAAATCTAATACAATTTCTGTTTCTCTTTTCCCTCTCAATTTTTTAATAGTTTCATCTGTTGTCATCTCCAAAGCCGGAAGATCAAATCTTTCTTCAAAATAATTTCTGATTATCTCCGTTATTCTGGAATGATATTCTTTTATTTTACCTTGCTGCCACAATCCTTCTTCTCTTAACTTTCTTAAGTTATTTAGTGCTGTAATATGTGGAGGTAGTTTAATTATGTTTTTATCTTCAACAATTCCTTTTCTCTTTTTCTTATATCTTAAGTATAAATAGATTAAAGCTCCAATAATTATTAGTCCAATTAATATAATTATTAAAAGTTCTTTAAGGTCAAAGGGGATTTTTATTGGATCTTTAACATCCTTAATATCTTTTTGCGGATCAACTTGTACAAGATTTACTCTAAACGATACTGGATTTGTTGTAATCATTCTTACTTTTGGATTATTTAATAATTCAGAAGAAGTAGAGTTTAATATTTTTTTATCCAGACTATCATTTCCAATTAAATAGAAAAGATTTATTGGTGGTATTGTTACATTTCCAGAATCATATTTAGCAAGTACAAAAGAAAAATTGAATTTACTTTTATTATTCTCTTCTGTTAATTGTGGCGATTTTGTCTCAATTATTTCAAGTCCTTTTAGGCTGTCAATTATATTTGGTTTAATTAATTTAATATCATTTGAATATTCTGCAGTAATATTAAATTTTATATAATCACCAATTAAATATTGAAGCGAGTCTACTTTTGCTTCAGCAGAAATAGTTTGCCCAAAAAGTTGTGAAGAAAAACTTGTAATAACCATGAAAAATAATATTAAATTCTTTTTCACAATCTCTTGCCTCGCATTTTAAAAAATTGTACAAGAGGTTTTACATAATCCTCATCTGTTTCAATTTCAATACTATCTAATCTACTAGACAAAAAGATATTTTTTCGTTTTAAGTCATTTTCATTATTCATTTTTATTATCGATTCATAAACTTTTCTGTTACTCGTGTCAAGCCATCTTTCCTTTCCGGTTTCGGAATCCATTACTTTTATAAGTCCTATTCTTGGAATTTCTTTTTCTCTTTTATCTGATAATACAAGTCCGATAAGATCATGTTTCTTTGTTACAATTTTTAAGATCTTTTCATATCCACTATCAATAAAATCCGACAGTAAAAAAGCAATACTCCTTTTTTTGATGGAATTATTAAAATATTGAAGCGCCAGATCTATATTAGTTTCTTTTCCTTCTGGTTCAAATGAGAGTATTTCACGGATAATTCTTAAAACGTGTTTTCTTCCTTTTCTTGGAGGAACAAACTTTTCAATTTTATCAGTAAATAAAATAAGCCCGACTTTATCATTATTTTTTAACGCTGAAAAAGCTAAAATTGCACTGAGTTCTGCTGCAATTTGTTGTTTGGTTTTATTAACTGTCCCAAAACTTAAAGAACCGCTCAAATCTATTATCAGCATTACCGTAAGTTCTCTTTCTTCTTCAAATACTTTTATATACGGATGACCAAATCTTGCAGTAACATTCCAATCAATGCTTCTTATGTCATCACCAACCTGGTATTCTCGCACTTCTGAAAATTCCATTCCTCTGCCCTTAAAGACTGAATGGTATTCACCTGAGAAGACGTGATTTACAAGTCCCTTTGTTTTTATTTCAATTTGTCTAACTTGTTTTAAAAGTTCTCTTGTTTCCATTTACTAATTTTTTATTTTTTTAGTATTTAACTACTAAGGTACTTCTACTTTATTTAATATTTCTTCAATTACATTTTCTGAAGTAATTTCTTCAGCTTCGGCTTCGTAAGTAACAGCAATTCTGTGTCTTAAAACATCCTGACAAACTCCTCTTACATCTTCCGGAATTACATATCCTCTTCTTTTTATAAATGCCATTGCCCTTGCGCCTAGAGCAAGATTTATTGATGCTCTTGGCGAAGCTCCATAACTAATCAGATTAGTTAGATTATCAAGGCCATATTCTTTAGGATTACGAGAAGCAAAAACAATATCCAAAATATATTTTTCAATTTTTTCATCTGTGTAAACTTCGTGCAATACCTTTCTAGCATTAAGAATATCTTCATCTTTTATTACAGGATTAATTTGAGGAATATCAGCCGATACATTTTGTCTTAATATACTTAGTTCTTCATCTTTATTTGGATAAGTTATTTTTACTTTAAGCATAAATCTGTCAACCTGCGCTTCGGGTAGTGGATATGTTCCCTCTTGTTCAATTGGGTTTTGAGTTGCAAGAACTAAAAATGGTTCTTCAAGTTTAAAAGTTTTATCACCTATTGTAATTTGTTTTTCCTGCATTGCTTCAAGTAAAGCACTTTGCACTTTAGCAGGAGCTCTGTTAATTTCATCGGCTAAAATAAAATTAGCAAAGATAGGTCCTTTTTTAATTTTAAAGTCACCCTCTTTCTGGTTGTAAATCATAGTTCCAATTAAATCTGCTGGAAGAAGATCAGGTGTAAATTGTATT
>Ga0210038_1000851_pt1 | contig 17127 bp, 12 predicted proteins | sample CryGeyCG2114_020_FD_183970 | JGI IMG/M metagenome (GOLD analysis project Ga0210038, IMG submission 183970) | Groundwater microbial communities from aquifer - Crystal Geyser CG15_big_fil_post_rev_8/21/14_0.20 (SPAdes) (version 2) | ecosystem: Environmental > Aquatic > Deep subsurface >... | reverse complement strand
TTGTGCCGTCGTCGGCTACGCTTGCTATGGCAAAGCGTGCATGGGTGCCACCGATATCGACGCTGACGAGATCCATGCTCACAACCCCGCCATCGCGAGCATGGGCGATGCGCCCTGCTCGGCGCCATCCGCACCGGCACGGAACATGGCGAAAAGCTCGCGGCCCATTCCGATTTCGGGATCGGGCGCGGGGGCCGGCTCGCGGGACGCGAGATCCGCTGCGGTCGAAAGTTCGCCTGTCGCGGCGCAGACGCGCACGAGGTCGCCATCGCGCAGCTTCGCGAGCGGGCCGCCACCGAGCGCTTCGGGTGTACAGTGGATCGCTGCGGGGACCTTGCCCGACGCGCCCGACATGCGCCCATCGGTCACGAGGGCCACCTTGTAACCGCGGTCCTGCAGCACACCCAGCGCAGGTGTGAGCTTGTGCAGTTCGGGCATACCGTTGGCGCGGGGACCCTGGAAGCGGACGACCACTACGACGTCCTTGTCGAGTTCGCCCTTGCGGAATGCCTCGTTAACCGACGGCTGGTCCTCGAAAACCCGGCAAGGGGCGTCGATCGTCCACCGCTCGCGCTCGACGGCGGAGGACTTGAAACAGGCGCGGCCGAGATTGCCTTCGACCAGCCGCATGCCACCATCGGCCTGGAAGGGATCCGTGGCGGGGCGCAACATCTCGGTGTCGCCTGAAGGCCCCGGATCGCGCCAGCTCAGGGCGTCGCCGTCCATGCCCGGCTCGCGCGAATAGGCTGCAAAGCCGCCATCCCAGACCGTCGCGATGTCGGCGTGTGCAAGGCCTTCATCGAGCAAGGTACCGATGACGTAACCCATGCCGCCGGCCTCGTGGAAATGGTTCACGTCGCCCGAGCCGTTGGGATAGACGCGTGCGACCAGTGGTACCGCCGAGGAGAGGTCTGCTAGGTCGGTCCAGTCGAACCGGATTCCGGCGGCGCGTGCCATGGCGGGAATGTGGATCGCATGGTTAGTCGATCCGCCGGTGGCGAGAAGACCTATGGCGGCATTGACGATCGCCTTCTCGTCGACCACGCGCGAGAGCGGGCGAAAATCCTCACCGGTCTTGCCGATGGCGGCGAGCCGGTGGGTGGCGGCGCGGCTCAATTCCTGTCGCAGTTTCGCACCCGGCTGGACGAAGGCGGCGCCGGGCACATGGAGGCCCATCATCTCCATCATCATCTGGTTGGAGTTGGCAGTGCCGTAGAAAGTGCAGGTGCCGGGCGAATGGTAGCTGCCCATTTCGCTGGCGAGCAATTCCTCGCGCGTCGCCTTGCCTTCGGCGTAAAGCTGGCGGACGCGCTGCTTTTCCTTGTTGGAGATACCCGTGCCCATCGGGCCGGAAGGGATGAAGATCGCTGGCAGATGGCCGAAGCGCAGTGCGCCCATCAGCAGGCCGGGCACGATCTTGTCGCAAATGCCGAGCAGCGCGATGCCGTCATACATGGCGTGGCTCAGCGCGATCGTAGTCGACAGCGCGATCGTATCGCGGCTGAAAAGCGACAATTCCATGCCCGCCTCGCCCTGGGTCACTCCGTCGCACATCGCCGGCGTTCCGCCAGCGACCTGGACAGTGGCTCCGACTTCGCGGGCCCAGATCTTCATCCGCTCGGGATAGCGATAATAGGGCTGATGAGCCGAAAGCATGTCGTTATAGGCGGTCACCACGCCCAGGTTCGGGCCCTTGGCCGCCATGATTGCGGCCTGGTCCTCTTCCGCGCCGGCGAAAGCATGCGCGAGGTTCGAACACGACAACGATCCGCGATTGACCTGCCGCTCGCCCTCGCGCTCCATCAGCTCGAGATAGGCGGCGCGGCTGTCGCGCGAGTTGGCGATCACCCGCTCGGTAACGCGATGGATCGTATCGTGGAGCGGTTTATTCGTCATGCCAGCTCACCCCGTCACGTTCGGCCAGCGCGATGGCGGCGCTGGGGCCCCAGCTACCCGCGCCATAGGCCTTGGGCTTGATCTCTTCGCTCTCCCACAGCGCACGAATGGCATCGATCCAATCCCACTGCGCCTCGACCTCGTCGCGACGAACGAACAGCGTCTGGTCGCCCTCGATCAGGTCGAGCAGCAGGCGCTCATAGGCGATGCGGCGCACCGCGCCCGAAAAGGCGTCGGGCATGGCGATGTCGAGCGGTACCTGTCGCAGGCGGATGCCCTCGCGGTCGAGACCGGGGACCTTGGCCATCATCGACAGCTGGACGTTCTCTTCGGGCTGGATGCCGATGACAAGACGGTTGGGCTGAGTGCTCGCCCCGCGTCCCTCGAAGATCGAATGCGGGATGCAGCGAAACTGGACCACGATTTCGGTCACGCGCTCGGGCAAACGCTTGCCGGTGCGCAGGTAGAAGGGCACGCCCTTCCAGCGCCAATTGTCGACATGCGCCTTAAGCGCGACGAAGGTCTCGGTGTCGCTATTCTTGCCGAGCTCCTCGTCATAACCGGGCACTGCCTCGCCATTGACCGCGCCGGCCCGGTACTGACCTGTCACGGTCTCGTCCCTGGCGATGGGACGCAGTGCGCGCAAGACCTTCACCTTTTCATCGCGCACCGCGGTCGAATCGAAGCTGGTCGGTGGCTCCATCGCGACCAGCGCGAGCAGCTGGAGCATGTGGTTCTGGACCATGTCGCGCAGCGCCCCGCTGTCGTCGTAATAGGCCACCCGCGATTCCAGCCCGACCGTTTCGGCGACGGTGATCTGGACATGATCGATATAGGTCGAGTTCCACACCGGCTCGAACAGCAGGTTGGCGAACCGCAGCGCCAGCAGGTTCTGGACGGTTTCCTTGCCGAGGTAGTGATCGATGCGAAAGATGCGGTCTTCCGAGAAGGCCTTGGCCACCGCATCGTTGATCTCCTTGCTCGACGCGAGATCGGTGCCGAGCGGCTTTTCGAGACCGATCCGGACTTCGCCTTCGGTCAATCCGGCATGAACCAGCCCGTCGATGGTCGGCTCGAACAGGCTCGGCGCGGTCGAGAGAAAAATAGCGAGGCCTTTCTCGTAGACTCCGACTTCCCTTGCCAGTTCGTCGTATCCGTCAGGCGTGGTGGCATCTACCGGCACATAACTCAGCCGGTTGAGAAACTCGGCGACGCCTCCGCGGCGATGATCCGGCAGGTATTTTTCGAGCGCTTCGCGGGCGAAATCACGATAGTCCTGGGTCGACATTTCGGATCGCGCGGTGCCGACGATCTTCAGTTCGGGTTCGAGCAATCCATCGGCGTCGAGCGCACAGAGCGATGGCAGCAGCATGCGCTGCGCAAGGTCCCCGGTCGCGCCGAACAGCAATAGGCGATCTGCGGGAGCGTTCATGCGGCGGGCCGGGCGATCATCGGTTTCTCCTCTCGGAAGAGGCGGATAACAGCGCAAGCAGGCGTGCGCCAGCCAACTGCATTCCTATTCTTGCCCGGCGTCGGGATGATCCGCACAGGAAGCTCGAACTGAGCCACCTGCGGAAGAGACTAGGGGACGTTAGTCTGGACGAGCTTAACGTCGTATCGAAATTGTGCCGCTCGACGCGATGGCCTTGAGTTTTTGATGGAGGTCAGAATCAAGAAAGGGCCCCGATGGGGCCCTTTCCAATTTGTAATGTGTCTGAGGGCTTACTTGCCCATCAGCCAACCCCAAAAATCCCACATGGTCATACCTCCTGATTGCTCAGGAGTTATATGTCATTAACCATATCTGTTTGTAAAGCTTAAACCATGTTTGCAACGGGCCGTTCTATGTTAAGATCCTGATAATCAAGAAGATTGGATAGGGAGAGCGGACGCGAAAAGGCGAAACCCTGGACCTGCTGGCACCCTGCATTCTCGAGCAGAGGGACATCCTGAGGGTTTTCGAGTCCTTCTGCGACTACAGTGATTCGCGCGTCGCGGCCCATGGCAGCGATACTCGAGACGATCGCCAAGGCCTTGGGATCCTTGCCGATATTCGAGACGAACAGCCGGTCGATCTTGATCTCGTCGAACGGCAGTTCGTAAAATGCCTCGAAGCTGGCAGAACCGACGCCGAAGTCGTCCATCGCGATGCGGACGCCGATCGACTTGAGTTCCTCGAGAATGCTTGCGGCTACATTGTGGTCGGAGATTCGCGCGGTCTCGGTTATCTCCAGCGTCAACGACTGGGGTGCGAACCGCGTCGCCTGGAGCACATTGCGTACCAGGCCCACGATGCGCATGTCGCCGAGGAGGGTGGCCGAGATGTTGACCGACATCGTAACCATGTGGCCGCGAAAATGCAGCAATTGTCCGGCCGAGCAGGCGCTCTGGAGAACATAGCGCGTGAGGTGCTCCATGCGCCCGGCCTTCTCGCACTGCTGGATGAAGTGCATGGGTGAAATGAAGCCGCGGGCCGGGTCGTGCCAGCGAACGAGGGCCTCGACGCCGACGATTGAATCCGAGCCGAGATCGATTTTCGGCTGGTAGACGCAATAGATTTCACCTGCTTCCATCGCCTCGTCGATGCGCGCGCGGAGCGAGATATCCCACAGCAGGTCGGTCTGCGATCCGGTTTCGGCAATGGCAATGGGATTGAGGGCTTCGGAGGTCTCTTCGGCGGCAGCTACAGCAGCCGCGAGGCGTGCAGACGGATCGCCATCGATCGAGGCGATGCCGAACGTAATGCCAACATCGACCGAGAATCCGCCAACCTGGACGGGGGCGGCAAAGATCGCGCGCAATCCTTCGAGATGTTCGATGACCGCTTCGGTCTCATCGTTTGCCACGTGCCAGCCGAGATGATGGCCCTCGCTGTATACAGCCAGGTGGGGATCGGTTGCACGCAGGCGATCAACGAGCTTCAGGACGTAGCTCCCCTTGTCGTCCGAGCGGAGCGTTTTCAGGACCCGTTCGTAATTCTGGATCTTGGCGATGACGATATGGCCGGCGGCAACCGAATCACGCACGAGCCGTGATTCCAGCGCCCGTATCTTGGGCAGCCCGGTTTCAAGATTGACCATTTCGAGACGCCGCTTCCAGCGCCTGCGCGAACGGAACAGAGCATAGAACAGCAGCAGCCCGACGCCATAGGACAATTCGACGCGCACACCTATTTTCGCTGTCACGAACAGCAGGATAGGCGCGAATATGACGACGGCCGCATATGCTATCCACCGCTGCTTTCGGGTCTTGCAGAGCACGAACGCCAAAATCAGGAGAACAGCCAGGATAGTGAGGATCGCAGGGCCGCCAAGTGTTCTCGTATAGCCAGCCTTTAGCGTCTCCGCGCCGTATATATCGACATAGCTCGTCGGCGCATTCGAAAGGCTCGGAACCCTTTGATGGCCACCCGCAACCTGACCGCTGTGGCCGATGACCACGGTCTTTCCGGTTATCTCGACGGGATATGAGTTTGCGACGGGATGCTTGCCGGATAAGGCTGCCAATGGGGCTGCCGGAATGCGCGAAGGTGCAATCCCGTAGTCGACTGAAAATACGGCTTTCGGGTCGCCAGCGAGGCCGGCCATCGACGAGGCGAAAGAGGGTACCTGCCTCCCATTGATCAAGTAGCTGTAGTGGAGCTCCCAAGCGTATCCGGTCCAGTCGCGATCGGTTTGGTCTGCCAGCACTCGTCTAGCGGTGCCCGCGATCGAAGGCGAAGTTGACCGTAGAACCTCATCGACCGTCGCTCCCAATGTCTTCCGATCTACCAGCGTGATCCGTGGGCCCAGATCGGAAATCGCGCGTGCAAGCCTTTCATCCGCTGCTGGATCGTCCGATTCAGCAAAGGTAATGTCGAGGTAGACCTTGCCCACGCCTTTGCGATCGAGTTCGTCGAGAGCGCTCGCCAGTTCGTATCGCCTCACCGGCGATCTCGGATCGTTCAGCGCTTCATCCGAACCGATGAACACTATGTCGCCGGAGGGTGCTCGCTCCGCCACGCGCGACTGTATCAGCCAAAAGAATTGATCCATCGGCTGGAGAAACGAGATTCCGTAGAGCGCGAGCGACAGCAGACCCGCCCACAGGATATGGCGCAGGCGCTCGAACAGCCGCCCGCCGAACAGCGAATACAACTGATCGAGGGTCGGCCCAGTCAGTTTCGAGATGCGTTGCTCACCCATCGAGCGCCCTTATGAGGCTCTTAAGTTTAAGAAAGTTTTGATGGGGGCGTCGCGTATCCCTCGTAAGCCAACGGGGCTGCGGCTTGCGAAGGTAAATTCCGCTTTAGGAATTTACCTGAAGGAAAAGCGGTTTATGGGTTCCGCTGCGCGTGTCTGCAGGCTTTTTTCTTATTACAGAAGAGTACCATAGCGCCGAGCGCTCAGGGTTTGCCGGATCGGTTAACACCCCGGCGGAAACGTATCAGGCTACCGCGCCGAACAGGTCGTGGGCGTCGCTGTCCTCAATTGAGACAGTTACGATATCTCCAGGAGCGAGCACCTGCGGCACGTTTCGCAGATAGACCGCTCCGTCGATCTCGGGAGCGTCCGACTGGCTGCGCCCGGTCGCACCTATGTCGCCATCCTCGTCGGGTTCGCCGACTTCGTCGATGATCACGGGGATCCGGCGGCCTACCTTGCTTGCGAGCTTCGCGGCGCTGATCCGTTCGGTGACCTCCATGATCCGCGTGTAACGCTCTTCCTTAACCTCCTCGGGCACGGGGTCGGGCAGGGCATTCGCCTGAGCGCCTTCGACCGGCTCGAAACGAAAGGCGCCCACACGGTCGAGCTGGGCCTCTTCGAGCCAGTCGAGCAGATATTTGAAATCCTCCTCGGTCTCGCCGGGGAATCCGACTACGAAACTCGACCGGATCGCGATCTCGGGACAGATCTTGCGCCAGCCTTTGAGGCGCTCGAGCACCTTGGCCTCGTTCGCGGGGCGCTTCATCGCGCGCAGCACTTTGGGGCTGGCGTGCTGGAACGGAATGTCGAGATAGGGTGTGAGCAGGCCTTCGGCCATCAGCGGGATCACCGCGTCGACATGCGGATAGGGGTACACATAGTGGAGCCGCACCCAGGGTGGCACGCCGCCGCCGATGTCAAGCTGGCCCAGTTCGCGCGCGAGATCGGTCATATGTGCGCGCACCTCGCGGCCCTTCCAGCTGCGGCTCTCGTGCCGCGTGTCGACGCCATAGGCGCTGGTGTCCTGACTGATCACGAGCAATTCCTTCGTCCCCGCCGCGACCAGCTTTTCCGCTTCGCGCAGCACGGCGTCGATGCGGCGGCTGGCGAGCTTTCCGCGCAGGTCGGGGATGATGCAGAAGGCGCAGGAGTGATTGCAGCCTTCCGAGATCTTCAGATAGCTGTAGTGGCGCGGCGTGAGCTTCACGTCGGGCTGCGGGATCAGGTCGACGAAGGGACCCTGGCTCGGCGGGGCGTGTTCGTGGACGGCTTCGACAACCGCTTCGTATTGGTGCGCCCCTGTCACCGCGAGCACGTTCGGATGCGCGGCGCGGATGGCATCGGCCTCCTCGCCCATGCATCCGGTTACGATCACGCGGCCGTTCTCTGCAATCGCCTCGCCGATCGCCTGCAAGCTTTCCTCCTTGGCGGAATCGAGAAAGCCGCAGGTGTTGACCAGCACGACGTCGGCACCGGCATAGTCGGGGCTCATCGCATAGCCGTCGGCGCGCAGGCGCGTGAGGATGCGCTCGCTGTCGACCAGGGCCTTGGGACAGCCGAGGGATACCATGCCGACCTTCTTCTGGTCGGGGATCGGGGTGGTGGTAGTGCTCATGATTGCGCGCGCCCCTACACCCGAACGGGCAATTACGCTAGCGTCCTGCTGGCAGAGGGTTCCGGGGAGAACAGAAATGGGCGAAATCAACTTCTGGGCGGTGGTGCTGGGTGCGCTGGCCTTCTTCCTCGTCGGAGCGATCTGGTACGGCGTGCTGTTCGGCAAGGCCTGGCAGAAGGCTGCGGGCATCACCGACGATCAGCTTGAGGGCAGCAATATGGCGCTGATCTTCGGCCTGACCTATCTTGCCGAATTGGTGATCGCGCTGACCTTGTGGCACGCGATAACGCGCAGCGGAGCGAGCGATCGGGCGGTGATGATGATGGCTGTCGGCTTCGGGGCGACGATCATGGTTCCGGCAGTCGGTATCAACTACCTCTACCTACGCAAGAAAATGGCGCATTTCCTGATCGATGCCGGTCATCTGATTGTCGGCATGGCGGCGATGGGCGGGGTCTTCCTGCTGTTTCGCTAGCGTTCAACCGCGATTGCCATCGTCGGGGTCGTGGCCGTCACCCTGCGCTTCGCCGCTGGTGGTGGGGACGATCTCGACCACGACATCGCCGGGTTGAAGAGTCTGGCACTCGGGCTCCCAGAAGCCGAGCACATTGCCTCCGCGATAGACTCTGAGACCGCGCCCGCCCGTTCGCAACTCGGCAAGCGTTTTGCCGCATTCCTCGGGCGTGACTTCGCGCTCGACCAGTTGGACACGGCCGGAAATGCTCGCGAGGTCGGCGAGATATTCGGCGATGTGCTCACCCTTGGCGCTTCCCGCGAGCAGCAGGCCGGTGAAGCGAACCGGATTGATGACGTTGCTGGCTCCGGCCTGCCGTGCGATCGACTCATTGTCGTCGGCGCGCACCACGACGCTGATCGGAACGTGCGGTGCCAGCGCCCGCGCGGTTAGAGTGATGAGGATGGTAGTGTCGTCGCGACCGGCCGAAATCAGCACGTTGGAGGCCTGCGCGATCCGCACAGCCTTGAGCGTCTCGTCCCGCGTGGCATCGCCCGCCATCACGTTGCAGCCGAGCGCCTCGGCCTCGGCAAGGCGGTCCTCGCTCGGGTCGATTACCACGATCCGGCTCGGTTCGGTGCTCCGTTCGATCAGTTCTGCGACCGCCTCGGATCCCGAAATGCCGAAGCCCAGAACCACGATGTGGTCGCGCAATTGTTCCTGGATACGCGCCATGCGCCACTGCTCCCATGTGCGTTTGATGAGGAAGTTATAGGCCGTACCGACAAAGATGAAGAGGACGGCGAAGCGGACCGGCGTCACGATCACCGCTTCGACCAGCCGCGCGCGGTCCGAAATCGGGGCGATATCGCCGAAACCGGTGGTGGTGATCGAGATCATCGTGAAATAGACGACGTCGAGAAAGCTCACCTCGCCGTCGAGATTGTCGACCAGCCCTTCGCGGTCCCACCAATGGATCATGATCACGATAAAGATCAGCAGAAGCGCAAGACCCAGACGGATGCCAAGGTCGCCCCACACAGGGATGCGCACCGCGCGGCGCAGGGGCTTGATGCCCTTGCTCATCCTGAGTTGCTGGGTGCGCGCGTCGGCCACTAGGTGAAGCGCTCCGCCAGAGCGCCGAGCGAGGCGTGGTGTGTCAGGTCGAGCTGAAGCGGGGTGACCGAGATGTAGCCTTCGTCGATGGCTTCGAGGTCGGTGCCGTGGTCGAGCGTATGCTCGATCGCCTCGAGCCCGAACCAGTAGTATTTGAACCCGCGTGGGTCACGCCCCTCGACCACGGTACCGCGCGAATAATCGTGAAAGCCCTGCCGCACGGCGCGGATGCCCTTGACCTCACCGGCAGGAAGCGGCGGGAAGTTGACATTGACCAGCGTGCGCTTGGGCAGCGGCGCATCGAGCAGCGGGGCGAGCACCTTCGCGCCCCATTCGACCGCGGCGCCAAAGGGGACGTCCTCGCCCAGTCCCTCTTTCGAATAGACCTGGCTCAGCGCGATCGAGCGGACCCCCGCGAGCGCGCCTTCGATGGCCGCCGAAACGGTACCCGAATAGGTGATGTCGTCGGCCAGGTTCGCCCCGCGGTTGACGCCGGACAATATGACGTCGGGCAGCCCGTCGATGACCTTGCGCATGCCCATGGTGACGGCGTCGGTCGGCGTGCCGGTGACCGAGAAGCGGCGTGCGTCATGCTTGCGCAGCCGCACCGGGCGGGTGAGCGTCAGCGCGTGGCCCATGCCCGACTGTTCCTCGTCGGGGGCGCAAATCCAGATGTCATCGCTGAACTGACGCGCGATCGCTTCGAGCACCTCGAGGCCCGGCGCCCGGATACCGTCGTCATTGGTGAGGAGGATTCGCATCAGGACCGAGGCTCCAGCTTGGTGACACCACCCATATACGAGGCGAGCGCCTCGGGCACGGTAATGCTGCCATCGGCTTGCTGGTAATTTTCCATCACCGCCACCAGTGTGCGCCCGACCGCGAGGCCAGATCCGTTCAGCGTGTGGACGAACTGCGTCTTCTTCTCTCCTTCGGGACGATAGCGGGCATTCATGCGGCGGGCCTGGAAATCGCCCGTGTTCGAGCAGGAGGAAATCTCGCGCCAGGCTCCCTGTCCCGGCAGCCATACCTCGAGATCGTAGGTCTTGCGCGCACCGAACCCCATGTCGCCGGTGCAGAGCAGCATGCGGCGATAGGGAAGGTTGAGCGCCTCGAGGATGCCCTCGGCACATTTGGTCATGCGCTCGTGCTCGGCCTCGCTGTCTTCGGGGCGGCAGATGCTGACCAGCTCGACCTTCTCGAACTGGTGCTGGCGGATGAAGCCGCGCGTATCACGGCCTGCGGATCCGGCTTCGGAGCGGAAGCAAAGCGTGTGCGCGGTCATGCGAATCGGCTGCGCAAGGTCGGGCAGGATCTCGTCGGCGATCGAGTAGGTCAGCGGCACCTCGGAAGTGGGAACCAGCCAGCGATCGTCGGTGGTACGGAAGCTGTCCTCGGCGAACTTGGGCAATTTGTCGGTCCCATACATTGCGGCATCATTCACCAGCACAGGCGGGTTGCATTCGGTGTAGCCGTTTTCGCGCGTCTGCTTGTCGAGCATGAACTGGGCGAGCGCTCGGTGGAGGCGGGCGATGTCGCCGCGCAGGAAAGTGAAGCGAGCGCCCGACAGCTTCGCGCCGGTTTCGAAATCCATGCCCAGCGCGGGGGCGAGGTCGGCGTGCTCCTTCGCCTCGAAATCGAACACGCGCTTCGTGCCCCACTGGCGGAGCTCGACATTGTCGCTCTCGTCCGAACCGTCCGGCACATCATCGGCGGGGAGGTTGGGGAGGCGGGCAAGCATGTCTTCAAGTTCGGAACCCGCTTGGACCTCGGCGGCTTCCCATTCGGGCATGCCGGCCTTGATTTCGGCGACCTCGGCTTTGAGCGCTTCAGCCTTCTCCGTGTCGCCCTGGCCCATCGCCTGGCCGATAGCTTTCGATGCCTCGTTGCGGCGACTTTGCGCCTGCTGGACCTTGGTCGTCGCCTCGCGCTTCCTGGCGTCGAGGGCAATGATCCGGTCGGCGACCGGCTCTGCTCCGCGGCGAGCGAGCGCGGCATCGAAGGCTTGCGGATTGGCGCGGATGAGGGCGATATCGTGCATGGCTCGCGCCTATGCCTTCTCGTGTCTGCCTTGGCCAGTCACTTCGCCCCAGATCGATCATGCCCTTTTTCGGGCACTACTCCTGTTCCCACCCGTTCAATGGCAATTCCAAGAGCCTGAAAGGCAAGCAAGTTTGAACGATCAGCCGATCCACCCACCGCGCCGGACGCGTTTCATCGATGTAGTGGACGGCGCGATACGGGCGGGCCGCAAGGTCGGCTTGATTGATCCGGCCTGTCTTGAGAAGGATGCCCTGCTCGAAGAGGCGGCAGAGGCGACCGGGCTCGACGATTTCGGCGATCGCTGGTTCGAACGCCCCTTCGAGGTCCTGCTCGACAGCGTGAAGCACGAGGCGCGCCTCAATGCGGCGGGTGATTTCTCCGCCATGAAGATGTTCCATCACGTGCTGCGCGACCGACTCTACACGCAGATGTGGTTCAAGCGGCATCCCGAGATACTCGCGCGTCCGCTGAAGAACCCGGTGGTCATCGTCGGCCCGATGCGCTCGGGAACGACGCGGCTCCACCGGCTGCTCGCCAGCGATCGGCGTTTCGCCCATTTGCGCAGCTTCGAGACCATCAGTCCCGTGCCGCGCCCGGGGTACGAAGCCGTGATGGATGGCGAGGAAGCGGACTTCCGCCCCAAGCTCGCCAGCCGCATTCTCAACGTCGCACGACTCGCCAATCCGCGCACACTCTCGATCCATCCTACCGGACCTTACGAGCCCGAGGAGGAACTCGGCCTTGTCGCTGCCTCGATGTACGGGATGAAGTGGGAGGCGCAGTGGCATGTCCCGGGATATTCGAAATGGTGCGCGGACGAATCCGCGGTGCCGGCCTATCGCCACATGGCAAACCTTCTCCGGCTGATCGGCTGGTCGCAGCAGGAAAGCTCGCTGCGTCCCTGGATACTCAAGACCCCGCAGCACATGCTCGACCTGCCCGCACTGCTCGAGGTCTTTCCCGACGCGCGGCTGATCTTTACCCACCGCGACCCCAAAAAAGTCGTCGGCAGCGCCGCCTCGCTCGCCTGGAACCAGACGATCATCTATTCGGACCACAACGACCCGGTCGAAACCGGTCGCGAATGGTTCGGCAAGACCGCGACGATGATCGAACGCATGCGCACTGCGCGCGACAGTATCCCGCGCGATCGGATGATCGACGTCCAGTACGAGGACATGGAAAACGACTGGCGCGCCACGATGGAGCGTGTCTATCGCTTCCTTGGCTTCGATATCGAACCGGCGCTAGCCGGGATGCAGGCCTATCTCGACCGTTCGGCGAGGCTCAAGCGGCGACCGCATCACTACAGCCTCGAGGAATTCGGCCTGGCGGAAGGCGAAGTCGACGAACGCTTCGCCAACTATACCGAGACCTACGGCATCCCAGTGGAGAATGCGGCGCGGCCCGCGCCCTTGCGGCGGCGCATCGCCCGATAGGAAAAGGGCGGAGCAAAGCTCCGCCCTTCGTAGTCGAGGGAGTGCCGGATCAGAACTTGAACTCGCCGGTCACGAAGACCCGGCGCGGGTCGCCGTAGAATCCGGTCAAATTCCCTTCGAGGCCCAGCACGGTACCGGTGACGAAGTCGTAGCCGGCCACGATATAGCGCTTGTCGAACAGGTTCTTGGCGTGAACCCCGACCGACCAGCGATCGCTGTCGTCGGTATAGACGATGCTGGCATCGACAAGGGCGAAGCCGTCCTGATCGAGCGGTCCGGGCAGTTCGAACTGGCTCGAATCCGAGCGCAACGAGACCGAGCCGAGGAAATCGACGATACCATTGGCGACCGGCAGTCCCAGATCGAACCCGGCATGGGCGGTGATATCGGGTGTGTTCTGGAACACGCGCTGGTCGGCGACATCGTTGCCGAAGGCGTCGATGAAAGTGTTGTACTGCGCATCGAGGATGCCCAGTGCCCAATTGAAGGTCAGGCGGCTGCCCGGTCCGGCGAAATCCTTGCCGACGATGGCACGGCCTTCGAATTCAAACCCGTCTACATCGGCGTCGCCCGCGTTCGAAGTGATGCCGATGAAGCTGTCGTTGGTGCCGTCACCGTCGCTGTCGAAGCCGACCGAGCCGGGAATCTGGACGTCGGTGTAGTCGCCCTTGAAGGCAGCCAGGCTGATGAACAGCCGGTCGTCGAGCAGCGAGGCCTTCCAGCCGATTTCGTAACTATCGACCTTTTCGGGCGCGAAGCTCAGGAAAGCATACTGGTCGGCGTAGTCGCGATCGCCGTCGCCATCGAGGTCGGGAGCCGCGGTCGACTGGCCGCGCGGGTCGAACCCGCCACCCTTGAAGCCCTTCGAATAGGTGAAATAGAGCGTGTGGTTGTCGTTCGGCTTGAAGGCCAGCGAGGCGCGGGGCGTGAATTCCTTGAAGGTCGCGCTGCCGGTAAAGTCGCTGGTCACCGCAATGGCGGTTGCGGTGGAGGGCGGGAAGAGATCCGAGAAACCACCGATGAAGGTGGTCCGCAGAATACGGCTGGTGCGTGTGTCCCAGGTGTAGCGACCGCCCAGCGAGAGGCTGATCTGGTCGGTGATGTCGTAGGTGAAGTCGCCGAAGATCGAATAGGTTTCGGTGTCCACATCGCCCAGCGTTTGCGCGTTGAGTCCGGGCAGGCCGATCAGTGCGCCGGTGGTGAAGAGCGCGACGTCGAACGCCGTGAAGGCGTTGGCGTCGAGGTAGTAAGCGCCGAGAACGCCCGAGAGCCGGTCGCCTTCATAAAGCAGCTGGAGTTCCTGACTGAACTGCTTGTTGCGATAGATCGCCGGTACATCGAGATCGGACGCGGGGAGGCTGTCGAAATCGATCGGCGTGGTCGAATTGTCCTTGCGGTATCCGGTGATCGACTTGAGCGTGACGGTGTCGCCGACTTCGTATGCGATCGTCAGGCCGCCGCCATAGGCCTCGACTTCCTGTTCGACGACATCGAGCCCGGCTCGTGTATCATAGACGTTGTCGAGCACCGGGGCCCCCGAGAAACGCCCGGCGAGCAGGCGGTGGCCCTGGCGCGGGTCGGAATTGTCCTTCACGTAATCGCCCGACAGTCGGATGAAGAGCGGGCCGTTGTCGAATTCGATCGTCCCGCGCGCGGCCCAGACATCCTTGTTGTAGTTCTCGACCCCGGGCTGGGTGAGGTTGTCGCCGAAGCCGCCGCGCGACAGGCGCGCGCCGCTGACACCCAGTTTCAGGCCGTCACTGAGCGGCGTCGAGGCGGTCACGATGAGGTCGGCCTGGTTGTAGGAGCCGTAGGTTCCACGAACCTTCACCTCGGTGTCGTCGGGCAGGCGCGCTGTGACGTATTTGATCGCACCGCCGATAGTGTTGCGGCCGTAGAGCGTGCCCTGCGGACCGCGCAGGACCTCGATCCGCTCGACATCGTAGACGTCGAGGACCGCGCCCTGCGGGCGGTTGAGGTAGATGTCGTCGACATAGAGCCCGACACCCGCCTCGAAACCGGCGACCGGATCCTGCTGGCCGACGCCCCGAATGAAGGCGGTAAGCGTCGTGTTGGTGCCACGGCTGACCTCAAGGGTGAGATTCGGCACTTCCTGCGCGATCTCGGTGATCTCGAGGGTTCCGCCCTTGGTCAGTTCCTCGCCCGAAAGCGCGGTAATGGCGAGCGGCACGTCCTGGATGCGTTCCTCGCGGCGACGCGCGGTGACGACGATGGTGCTGCCGTCTTCGACCTGTGGTGCGGGGGCCGTGTCACCGGCGTCCTGGGCCGAGGCCGGTGCTGCGGACAAGGCCGCAAATGCGACGCCGGCGAGCAAGCTCGCGGCAAGGTAATTGATGGAACGCATGGTCAGTTTCTCCCTCCCGAACATCTTTGTCCGGCATTAATACTGAAACCTGAACCACCTTTCAAGTTAGATGTTGATTGATGCGTTGGGGCCCGATAGCGTAAGCGCATTGGAGGGTGTTCCGCAATGACCATCGAGGCAGCCATGCCGGGCAAGGAACCGCGGACCGATCGCGGGCGCAAGACGCTGCGAAAGCTCCTCGACGCCGCCACGCGCGAATTCGCCGACCACGGATTTCACGATGCGTCGATCAGCGGGATCACCCGCCGCGCGGGGGTCGCGCTGGGCACGTTCTACACCTACTTCGACAGCAAGGACGCGATCTTCCGGGCGCTGGTCTCGGACATGAGCGCGGGTGTCGCGCAGGCCGCGCGCGAGGCGCTCGCTCCCGCGATGGGCGCGCTCGAGATCGAACGCGTCGCCCTGCACGCCTTCCTTGCCTTCGCCGCCGAGCACAAGGAAATCTACCGCATCATCGACGAGGCCGAATTCGTCGACCCCGAAAGCTACCGCGCGCATTACGAGACGATCGGTACGCGCATCGAGGAACGCCTTCGCGCGGGCGGAAGAACAGGCGAGCTGGCGCATGACCTAGGGCCGACAGAGGCCTGGGCCGTCATGGGCATGAACGTCTTCCTCGGCCTGCGCTACGTCATCTGGGCACGCGATGGCGATCCCGATTTCGACGATATCGCGCGACGCGCCAACGACCTTCTGGCCAATGGGCTCGGCGCGCGGGACAGCTGATGCCCGGAACCGGGCCGGGGCGAAGTCGTTGGTTTCGCAAAGGAGATTGACGACATGATTCGCAAGGTAATCGGAGCTTTCGTCGGCGACAGGCTCGCCAAGCAGACTAGTGCCATTGGTGGAGCGAGTGGCGCGGCCCTAGGCGTAGTGGCGACCACGGTCCTGCGCCGGATCAGCCTTCCCGCGATGGTTGCGCTTGGTGTCGGCGGGTATGTTGCCAAGAAGGTGCTCGACAAGAAGCACGCCGAAGAAGCCGAGGGTGCTTCCTCGAATTCCTCGAAGACGCCCAAGCGTCGGCCAAAGGCGGCCGCCAAAAAAGCCGCCTGACAGCGTATCAGCAAGACGACTTGGAAGGACCGCTCGCTGGGGCGGTCCTTATGCTATGAGCGAAATCAATATTCAGTTCGCGGCACCGATATGACCTGCTGAGAGGGTCTCATCGGGGGCAAGGCGGACCGCCGCGCGGGGGCAAAGCGCCGAGACAGGAGAAAACATGACCAACAGGACCGAACCTCCCGTCCAGCCACCCCTGATAGAACTGCCGATCGAAACGGCCTCCCGCGGTTTCTACGACGGTTTCAGCCGAGCCGTCGCGATCCCCTCCAAGGTGATCGTCTCGCTGCTCATCATGTGGGCAATCTTCTTCCCGGTGCGGGCGAACCAAACGCTGGAAGCGGCCAATTCGCGTATCATCGCATCCTTTGCCGGCTGGTACGTCTACCTCGTCGCCTTTCTGATGCTGGCCTGTTTCGTACTGGCGATTGTACCCCAATCGGGCCGCCTACGGATCGGCAATGCCGACGAGAAGCCCGAATTCGGTCGTTTCTCCTGGTTTGCCATGCTGTTCGGTGCGGGCATCGGGATCGGGATGCTCACCTACTCCACCGGCGAGCCGCTGTCGCACTTCGCAAACAATCCGGATATCATTCGCGGAAGGGTCGCGGCTGAGTCGGTCGCGGCGGTGCGGCCTGCCTATACCTACACCTTCCTGCATTGGGGTTTTGCCGCTTGGGGGACCTACGCCCTGGTCGGCCTTGCAATCGGCTATGTTGCGTACCGCCGCAATCTGCCCTTGACGGTTCGCTCTGCTCTGGCGCCTCTGTTCGGCCTCAGGATGTCAGGCCTGTGGGGGCACGTAATCGATATCGTCGCGGTGGTCGCCACGCTTCTCGGTGTAGCGGTCACGATGGGGCTGGGCGTGGAGCAATTCGTGGCGGGGCTCGCCCGGCTGGGCTTCGGCGACTGGCTTCTCGATTCGGATGGCTCGG
>Ga0210038_1000844_pt1 | contig 17215 bp, 15 predicted proteins | sample CryGeyCG2114_020_FD_183970 | JGI IMG/M metagenome (GOLD analysis project Ga0210038, IMG submission 183970) | Groundwater microbial communities from aquifer - Crystal Geyser CG15_big_fil_post_rev_8/21/14_0.20 (SPAdes) (version 2) | ecosystem: Environmental > Aquatic > Deep subsurface >... | reverse complement strand
TTTTATAAAGTCTAAAATATTATGAATAAACATTCCACCGATTACCACAATAATAAGAAGTATATATCCGGTAGATATCCAATATAAAATAGGTATGTCTTTATTGGTTGGTTCAATTGAAATATGGATTTTACTTTTTGCAAAATTTTGGTTTGCACCTTGATGACATTTTCCACAAGTAGAAGGTAAATTTTTTATATTAATTGTAGAAGTGGAATCACTTGCCGGTTTTATGTTATGCTTTCCATGACAACTTGAACAATTAGCTACAATTACAGAACCACCACTTAAAGCCAAACCATGATAGCTGTCTTCGTATGTTTTAAATCTGTCCGGAAGAATTCCAAATTTTTGTGAAAGTTTTACTGAACTATGACATTTAGAGCAAACTTGAGATGATACATTTTTAAATGATACAGGAGATCTTGGGTCGTTGGGATTTAATATATCGTGTTCGCCATGACAGTCAGTACAAACAGGTGCATCTTTCATTCCTTTTTTAAGTGCAACGCCGTGAATACTTTCCGTATATTCTTTTTCAATACTTTGATGGCATTTTCCACATGTACTTGGGATATTAAATTTATTTATTGTTGAAGTAGAATTCTTTGATGGTAAAATATCATGACTATTATGGCAGCTAACACAATTTGCTACTTTATTATTACCGCTTAATAATTTCTTTCCATGAACACTTTTTTCATAAGAATTAATAAATCCTGCTGAAGGTGACGTTCTTTCAACTATATCTTTATCTGCAAGATGGCAGGAAAGACACAATTTTTCCTGATATAATTTTAAGTTTAAACTATCAGCTTTAATTGTCTTAGAAGTAATTGAAGATTTATGGCAGGTTAAACAATTCGGAGCGCTGGCTTCACCATTTGAATATGCTTTATAATGCTGAGAAGCTAAATATTTTTTTTCTTCATTTTTGTGACAAGCTCCGCAGCTTTTAACAATATTATCCTTATAAAATTTACTTCCTTTAACTTTTGGGGAAACAACATCATGAGTTCCGTGACAAGCTTTACATGAATAACCTTTTTTATTTGTAATACCCGATGTTTCAAGTAATTTAGGGTGAAATGGATGCTGTACTAGAGCTTTATTATGGCAATTTAAACAGTTAATTGGCTTAATATTTTCTTTATGAGGAACTTCATCAGGGTCAAACCCTTTATGGCAGGCAACACAACTTAATTTTTTATGAGGTGACCTATCTAGAATTTTTACATCAACATATAATAAAATTTCTTTTCCGTTTCTTTCCATTGTCATTTCATTATCGTCATGACAAGCTAAACAATCATCTCTGGTTTGTGCAAAAATTAAATTGTTAAATGATGAAATAGAAAATATTAAAAAAAGAAAACATAAAAATAATTTATAATTTATACGGATAAAATTTTTATTCTTCACAATATATCCCATATTTTCCCCTGAAAATATTAATTGGATAAAATTTATTTTTTCTTTTCAAATTTTTTTGTTTTTAAGTAAAGCACTATTACTAAAAAAGTTATAATAATTGTTGCAATTCCAAGTCCATATCTTCTAAAATAGTATTCATCAATTGCATCTAAAGCAGCTTGTTTAGTTTTATTAGTAATAACAAATCCTTCATCTAATTTATCTTTAAACTCTTTTATGTCAGCTAAATGAGTTATAGTTCTAGCTTGAATTAGTATTTGTTTGATCTGCTTAATAGAATACTCTGCTTCGGATATATCCATTCCTTTAAGTGAAGCATCTTTTAATAACTCTGTTGACACTGAGTCTGCGATTTTAAGGCTATCAAATAATGATTTCATTTCGCCGGCAATTAAATAGCCTTTATCGTTTGTATTATTTTTATGACATTGAATACATTTACTGTCTTTACCTACACCTAGTAGCTGATCGGTTGCGTGTAATATTTTGTGGTTACTATGACATGTAATGCATTCCGGATAATTTAATTTATCAAATGCTTTTTTATGAGGACTTTTTGCAAACAATTCTGCATTAAAAGCATGACAGGTTCCACATACATTTGTTATAGATTCTAATCCGGGAGGTACAGCTCCGTGATTTCCATGACAATCATTACAAGCCGGTGCACTGAGGTCTTGTTTTACAAATAATGCATTTCCATGAACACTATTTTTATAATTTTCATATTGATCATGAGGTAATTTGTATTTGTCCATCAAGTTTTTATCACTATGACATGTTGAGCATAATTGTGGTACATTAGATGGATATACAGGTGATTTTGAATTTTTTACTGAAAGAATATCGTGATTACCATGACAGCTAGCACATTCAGCAACATTTATGTCACCTTTTGCATTTTGTTTTCCATGAACACTTGTTCTGTATTTTTCATATTGATCAATAGATAAACTCGGATTATACTGTTTCATAAATGAAGCATTTGAATGACAGCTTTTACAAAGTTTAGGAATCTTAGTAGGGTATACTGTTGATCTTGGATCTTTAACTGAGGCAATATTATGTACACTATGACAAGTTATACAATCTGCTATAGGAGTACTTGCATTAATAGATTTTGTAAAGTGAATTGATCCTTTTAATTTTTCAAATTGATCCGTAGGAATATTAGAACCAAATGATTTCATCTTTTTAGAATCAGAGTGGCACTTTATACAAACTTTATATCTTTCGGCTTTGCTGGGAACACCAATATAACCTTTGTTTTTATCCATAGCTTCATCCATATCATCCTTAGTTGGATCACCTCCATGGCAACCTGCACAAGTTATGCCTTTATTAAAGTGAATATCTTTTTTAAATAAATGAGCAGGTTCACCATTACCATCTTCGTTATCAAAATGACAAGTAAGGCATTCATTTACAGTTTGTTGAGAAGCATTAGGGATGAAATTTTTTTTTGTCTTTGCAGAAGAAAAATTTATAATAAGCAAAGAAATAATTAAAGATATAAAATATTTGTACATTCAAATTCTCCTTAATCCAATAAGTAACCAATAATTGTAAAAATTATTATGAAAGAAATAACAAAAATTCCTACATAATTAATTATTTTATTTTTCTTACCCTTTGGAGTTTTACTATCCCAAAATGGGACCAATACCCATAACAATCCTGCTAATCCAAAAGTGAATATTCCAAGAAGCTCACCTTCAATAAACCAAACTTTAGCCGGAATATATTTAAGTGTTTGAAACATAAATAAAAAATACCATTCGGGTTTAATTCCAACCGGTGCAGAAGCAAAAGCATCGGCTTTTGGTCCTAGTTCCCAAGGAAAAAAAGTAGCTAAAATTGCAAGTATGTTTATTACAATTAACCAAATTAAAAGATCGTGAACAGCAAAATTTGGAAAAAAGGGTATAGTCTCTTTTTCAGATTCTTTTTTGTTTTTCCATTCTTCAGGTTCTGACATTCCCTGTCTTTGAATAACGATTAAATGCATTGTTAAAAAGACAACAAAAATTCCAGGTAGTAAAGCAACATGCAAACCAAAAAATCTTGATAATGTTGCTCCTGTTACGTCTTCTCCACCTCTTAATAGTTTAAGTAAGAAATCACCAACAAGAGGTAGCTGGCCTGCTATATCTGTTCCAACTTTTGTAGCAAAGAAAGCCAGTTCATCCCAAGGAAGTAAATACCCACTGAATCCGAACCCCATACTTAAAAACAATAATATTACACCAGTATACCAAGTCAACTCTCTAGGTTTTCTAAATGCTTTTAAAAAGTAGACTGAAAACATATGAATGAAAATTGCAAGAATCATTAAATTTGCTGACCAACTGTGTATGCTTCTTATCAACCATCCAAAACTTACTTTTGTATTTATAAATTTTATGCTTTCATAAGCTAGATCCTCAGAACCTTTATAGTACATAATTAGCAGAATTCCTGTAGTAACTTGTACTATAAACAGTAGTAATGAAATTCCGCCAAAATAATACCAAATAGTATTTCTATATTTTGGTACTGATTTATGCTTAAGAAATGAAATAAGATTATCTAATTGAAACCTTTCATTAAGCGCGTTAAATATTTTTTTAGTAATTGATTCTTTCATTTTTATACCGATGGTTTATAAACAGTTACTTCGTCATTTTTAATTGCTATTTCATATTTTGCTAGTGGGGCAGGGGGTGGTCCGCTTATATTTCTTCCGTGAAGATCATATCTACCATTATGGCAGGCACAATAAATTTGACCGTAATCTTGTCTGTATTGAACTATACAATCTAAATGAGTACAGGAAGCAGAAAATGCTCTATATTCACCATCAGCAAGTCTGATAACTATTACAGGATCATTACCGAATTTTATGATTTTGCCGGAATCTTTTTCCATATTAGTAACTTTACCAATATTTACGCTATTTACTTTAACTACTTCAATTTGAGGGGGTCTTAAATAACTAATCAATGGGTAAATAACAGCACCAAGCCAAGCAATAAATCCACCTGATAAAAGTATATTAAGAAAATCTCTTCTGCTTTTTTTCCCTTCTTTTTTTTCTTTTTCTACCATTAGTTTATATAAATTATTAAGTAAAAGTTAATTAAAAGTAATCTTAAAATAATATACAATTATTTTAAAATTAAAATCTTATGAAGAAAAACAAAAGTTTTTTTTCAAAAAAGATATGATTTTTTTTAAGTTTCCAGTAAAAATGTAACTCTTTCTGAAATTTCATCAAGATCATAAGGTTTATAGAAAACGGAACTTACATTTTCTCTTATTTTGCTATCTAATAATTTAAGATTAGACTTATATACGTAAGTAATTATTATTGGTACAACAGGATTATTTTTACCAAAATTTTCGCAAAAACTTTCTACTTTATTATCAGGGTCAACATCTAAAAAAAGTAGATCTAATTCTGTTACTTTTGCAATTTTATCAATATTGTCAAAATTAGTTGTAGTTATAACATTAAACTTGTTTTGTAAATATACAAGAAGACTTAGGCATAGATTAAAATCCTCACTATAAAACAAGATAGTTTTCATCAAATAATAACTAATTAAATTTATAAATTAATTGTAATTGATATTACTATGCTAAATTTATGCCAATTTATAGATTATACTTTATTGTTATAAATTTTAGTTTTAGGCTGGTTTTGTACTTTTTAAGTATTAAAAAGTACAATTTTTCTTAAATATGCAAAAATTTACAACAAATAATTTCAAATTATGAGAATAACTTTTTATTACGATTTTATTCCCAATTCTTTTAATTTTCTATAAATAGTCGATAATCCAACTTTTAATTGCTCTGCTGTTTTTTCTTTATCATTATTATTTGCTTCGAGAACTTTAATAATAAAATTTTTCTCATATCTTCGAACTGACTCATCAAGCGAACCTAATTTAGAGTGATCTGTTGAATCCGAAATAAAGGAGAAACTATCAGGAAGATCTTTAATCGAAATAAATTCATCCTTACAAAAGATTACTGCTCTTTCTATTACATTTTCTAATTCTCTAACTTCGCCCTTCCATTCGTGTGAAATAAGTGCTCTTATTGCATCATCACTAAATCCTCTAATTCTCTTATTCATTTCTGCTCTATATTTATTCAAGAAATGATCAGCGAGAAGGGGAATGTCATCAGTTCTGTCTTTTAAGGATGGCAAATCTATTTCAATTACATTTAATCTATAATATAGATCTTCTCTGAATCTTCCCTCTGCAATCTCTTTTTTAAGATCTCTGTTTGTAGAAGCTATAAATCTAACATCTATTTTCAAAGTTAGGGAAGTACCTACTGGAGTAATTTCTTTTTCTTGGATAGCTCTTAACATTTTTACTTGCAGATTTAAAGGCATTTCACTTATCTCGTCTAAGAAAAAAGTACCACCGTTAGCTGCTTTAATTAATCCTTCTTTGTCAGAAATAGCTCCGGTAAAAGCACCTTTTTTATGTCCAAATAGTTCACTTTCTATCAAATTTTCTGAAATAGCACCACAATTTATTGCTAAGAATGGTTTTTTATTTCTTTTACTTTTATAGTGAAGAGATCTGGCAACTAATTCTTTTCCTGTTCCGCTTTTTCCGGTAATTAAAACTGAGCTGTCTGTTTCAGCTACAGTATTTATCATTTCATAAATTCTTTTTATCGGTGCACTTTTACCAACAATATTTTCAAAATCAAAATCTCTGTGAATTTCATTTCTTAAAATTTTGTTTTCAATTAGTAATTCTTTTATCTCAAATAATTTATTTACTTTAATGATGAGTTCATCAAAATCAACAGGTTTAAGGATATAATCACTTGCACCGTTTCTTAGGGCAGTTATAGCAGTATCCAAAGAACCAAATGCCGTTACCACAATTATTGAAGTTTGTAAATTTAATTTTACAATCTTTTCAATTAATTCGGTTCCTTTCATAACAGGCATTTCAATATCTGTTATTACAAGAGAATAAGGCTTCTTAATTATTTTTTCATATGCCTCTTTACCATTTGAAGCTTCATCAACTTCATACCCTTCTTTTTTTAATATATACGATAAAGAATCTTTTATTATTTCTTCATCGTCTACAATTAGAATGTTATTTATCATTATGTTCCCCTTTCTACGATTGAATTGGAAGTTTTATTGTAAATTTTGTTCCTTTTCCGTTTACACTGTCTACTATTAGATCTCCTTGTAAGCTTTTTAAAATACCATAACTAACCCAAAGTCCTAAACCAGTTCCTCGGCCTTCTTCTTTAGTTGTATAAAATGGCTCAAATATTTTTTCGATATTTTCTTCCGGTATTCCATGACCAGTATCTTCTAATTCTATGTTAACCATATTTTCATTAATAGAAGATCTTACCCAAATTTGTTTTGGTTTGCTTAGATTTTTATCATCTAAAATACTATCAACCGCATTTAGTAAGATATTAATAAAAACTTGTTGTATCTGATCAGCAACAAGGTATAATTTTGGAATATTTTCATCAAGTTCAATTTTAAATTCAATGTTCTTATTTTTTGTTCCTACTTCAATAATATCTACTGCTTCTACTAATTGTTTGTTAATATCTGTCAACTGCAGTTTATAAGTTGATGGTCTGGAAAAATCAACAAGATCTCTAATAATTTTTGAAATTCTACTTATTTGATTTCTAACCAGACTTAATTTTTCTTTTGCAAAATCATCCGAAGTTGAACGGATTACAACTTGAACCAGAGCTGAAATTGAGGCCAATGGATTTCCCACTTCGTGGGCAACTCCGGCTGCCAATGTTCCCATACTTTCCATTTTTTGGGTATGTATTAATTGTTTTTCTAACATCTTCTTTTCAGTTATATCTCTGTGAATTCCAAAATAGCTTGTAACTTTACCATTATTATCTAAAATAGGAGATATTAACAAATAAGTATAAAATGGATCACCATTTTTTTTCTTATTCTCAATTTCTCCTGACCATACATTTCCTTTAGAAATTGTTTTCCACATATTTTCCCAAAAACTTTTCGAATGTTTTTTACTTCCGAAAATTTTTGGATCTGAACCCAACAATTCTTCTTTTTTATAACCGCTGATCTTTACAAAAGCCGGGTTAACATATATCATTTTTCCATCAAGGTCAGTTACCTGTAAAGGGTTTACAGTATTTTCTGCAATTGAATAGAATTGCAAAAGATCTTTTTCTAATTGTTTCTTTTCTGTTATATCTCTTGCATTGGTAAAACAAAATTGAGGTCTATTTTTTCCATTAAAACAACATGGAGAAAAAAGTAAATTAAAGTTCCAGGTTTTATTTTCAATTTTTAAATATGTAGATAAATTATTACTCTTATTTTCATTCAAACTTTTAATGAAGCAATTCTTAATTTCTTGTTTATCATTTTCTGAGAAAATATCAAAAAAACATATTTGATTTAGTTCTTCGGCTTTTTTTTGTAAATAATTTTCAGCTGATTTATTTGATCTTACAATATTACCTTCAGTATCCAAAATAAAGCACATTCCGTAAAAGCTATCAAACAGTTCAAAACCAAATTTAATATCTAATTCTTCTTTCAAATTTTTACTCTTAAAAATGAATTTATAGTTAAAATCATACCAAATATTTTATCAATAGTACTTACTAAATCTTTCAAAATGATAGAAAAATAATTATTATTTAATATAATATTGAAAAATGTGATTAAATATAAGTCTTATTCTCTTTTTTGACAATTTATGTTTGATATTTCTCTTGACTGCAAATGGGAACAACCTTTTTAATTAAATTTACAAAGAAAAAATTGGAATGAAGATTGCTACAAATGTGTGTAATCTTTTATTTCTCAGTTTTAATTTAGGGGAGAGTGCATCTAATTAGAACATCCGGTTTAAAGATTACAACATATTGTTATTTGGTTATTTCTTTAAATAACCATACCAATCGAAAAACCTACCATGGCATGGTGTTGGATTAGGCTACGACATCATGCCATTTTTATTTTAAATGATTTTAGATTATTTAATTATAATAACGAATTGATGTGCATTAATTCAGCACACAGGATGGCACCACCTGCAGCCCCTCTTATGGTATTGTGGGATAAAACAACAAACTTAAAGTCAAATAAATTATCAGTTCTAAGCCTACCTATTGAAACAGCCATACCTTTGTCAATATCACATTGATATTTTGGTTGTGGAAGATTTTCATCTTCGTAGTAATGAATTACTTGTTTGGGAGCTGAAGGAAGATCTTTTATTTGAGGAATTGATTTAAAATTTTCCCAAATATTAATTATTTCTTTAGTAGTGTTTTTTTTCTTTAATTTTATTTGAACACATTCTGTGTGACCATCAAAAACAAATACTCTATTGCATTGAGCACTGATAGAAAAGTTAGCAAAACTAATTTTATTTGAATTAAATTCTCCTAAAATTTTTAAAGGTTCAGTTTCCATTTTGCCTTCTTCACCGGAGATAAAAGGGATTACATTGTTTTTAACTACATCAGATTTCATTACTTCAATACCACCACCCGAAATTGCTTGCATTGTTACAACATTTACACTTTCAATTCCAAAATTATCCAATAGTGGTTTTAATGCAATTGTAAGTCCAATAGTTGAGCAATTTGGATTTGTAACAATTGCACCGCCATTAAATTTTTGGTGTTTAATTAGTTCTAAATGCTCAGGATTTACTTCAGGAATTAGCAGAGGAACATTTTCATCCATCCTATGATTTTTAGAATTTGATATAACTGTATAACCATTTTGTGCAAAGTCTTTTTCAATTTCACCGGCAACACTTGAATCTAATCCTGAGAAAACTAATTTGCAATTTAAATTAGGCGTACAGTTTTTAATTTTCATTACTCCAATTTCTTTTGGTAACTCATTTGGGATTATCCAATTAACTGTATCTTTATATTTTTTACCGGAGGATTTTTCTGAAGCTGCGAGTTCAGAGATTTCAAACCATGGATGATTTGCAAGTAATGCAATAAATTTTTGCCCTACGCTGCCAGTTGCACCAAGAATTCCAACTTTTATTTTTTCTTTTGTGTTCATTAAGAGATATTTTTATAAATTATAATTGCAGTAAAATTACAAATAAATATAATCAAAGGTAAAAATGAAAATTGGTCTTTTACAGTACTCACCGGTTTGGGAAAACAAAAAAGATAACAAGAAAAAAATAATAAATCTTCTTAATCAGAATAAAACTAAAATTGATCTTCTTATTTTACCCGAAATGACATTGACCGGTTTTTCAATGAAATCAAAACAATTAGCAGAAGGAATAGAAGGCGCTAGTTTCTCATTTTTTAAAGAACTTGCTCAAACAAAACAAATAAATATTATTACCGGAATAATATTTAGTGAAGGCAAAAGTATATTTAATACTTCTGTGTTAATAGATAAGAATGGAGAAGTAAAATCCATTTATAAAAAAATACATCCTTTTACTTTTTCAACAGAAGATAAAAATTATTCAGCAGGCATCAAAACAAAAATTGCAGAATGTGGAAATTGGAAAATTGGTTTATCAGTTTGTTATGATTTGCGTTTCCCTGAGCTTTACAGATTTTATGCAAAGCAAAAGGTAGAATTATTAACTGTTATTGCAAATTGGCCAGTTGATAGAATTGAACATTGGCGTCATTTATTAAAAGCAAGAGCAATTGAAAATCAATGCTATGTTGCAGGTGTTAACAGAGTGGGGGATACTGGTAAATTAAAATACAATGGCTACAGCAGTGTATTTGATCCTATGGGTAATGAATTATTATCTGTTGAAAATGAAGAAGGAATTTTTACAACTGAAATTAAATTAGAGAAAGTGAATAAACTAAGAAATGAATTACCTTTTTTAGATGATATAAGATTAATATAAAAATAGATTTTACAATTTTTTCATCTAATTCAAATTATCAAATACTTTGTTATTTTAAGAAATAAATTATTATAAATATAGAATGAATTAAGAGTATTTATGTTTAAATATAAAAGAAGAATAAATTTTTACGATTGTGATCCTGCCGGAATTTTATTTTACGGCAGAGTATATTTGATTTGTCACGAAGCATACGAAATGATGCTTGAATCATTTAATTTAAAAGAAAATTTTTGGACCAACGATAAATTTTTAGTTCCAATAATCCACAGTGAAGCTAAATATAGAAAACCATTACTTGCCGGCGAAACAGCAGAAATAGAAATAACAGTTACAATTCTAAAAGATTCATCTTTTGAGCTAACATATTTAATTAAAAATGATAAAAATGAAATAACTAATAATGTTAGAACTGTTCATGTGTTTTTAAACAAAAAGGATTGGAAGAAAACAAAGATTGATGAAAATGTGAAAGAAAAACTTGAAGCACACTTCGTTGAATTATGAATTTCGAATGATGAATGTTGAAGTAATTATTTGAGAAGCAAATATGAGTAAATATGATATTGAAGAAAGGCTAATAAATTTTCTGTATTAATTATTGAATTAACAAAAAACATAAACAAATCTAATGCTGGGAGTATTTTAGCAAATCAATTAATTCGTTCTGCAACTTCGTCAGTATTAAACTATAGAGAAGCACAAAGTGGAGAATCGAGAAAAGACTTTATCCACAAAATGAAAATTGTATTGAAGGAATTAAGAGAAAGTATGGTCTGTCTAAAAATTATTCAAAAAAGTAAAATTTCTAAATCTGAGTTAGAAATTAATAAAGTATTAAAAGAATCTAATGAATTAGTCTCAATATTTGTGAAGAGTGTTGAAACTGCTCAAAAAAATTACAAATAATAAAAACAAACTTACCTTACTTCTAAATTCATTATTCAATATTCAACATTCAATATTCTCTTGAGTTCATTTCTCAAAACTTTCCCCATTTCATTTCGCGGTATTTGGTCTGCAAAAATTAGTTTTTTAGGAAGTTTATATTTGGCAATATATTTTGACAGAAAATTATTGAGATCAGTTAGTGGAAATAATTCATTATTTTTAGATACAGCAACTACAGTAACAATTTCTCCCCATTCTTTATCTTTTAATCCAATTACTGCATAATCTTTTAATTTCTTAAATTTATTTAAATAATTTCCAATTTCTTTAAGGCTTATATTTTCACCACCGGAAATGATAATATCATCTTGTCTGCCTTCAACAATTAATTCATTATTATTATCTAAATAGCCAATATCTTCAGTTATAAAATATCCGTCATCTGTAAAATCAGCTTGTTGATTAAAATATCCTTGCATTACAGATTCACCCTTAACAGCAATTTTGTTATAAATAAATTTAATTTTATTATTCCCAATTATCTTACCAACAGAATTTGAATTTAAATTATTCAAGCTAATTCTTTTGGCTGTTATAAAAGAACAAGTTTCTGTTGATCCGTAGACTTTAATAATATTCAAACCATTTTTTACAGCTTCCTCAACTAAACTATTATCTATAAAATTTCCTCCAATTAAAACATTTTTTAAATCCGTATATGGTTTTAAATTACTATCTAACAACCTTTTTAATTGTGTTGGGACTAATGAAATTGAATTAGGTTTATACTTTTCAACCGCAGTAATTATATCATCATTTTTAATAGAGTCAGGAATTATAATTATCCCTCTCGAGAATAAAGTTCTTGTAATTATTGAGAATCCACCAATGTGATAAAATGGAAGAGAGGCTAAATATTTGTTTTCTTTTTTTAGTGCTAAAAATTTTATTTGTGATTTCGCAGAATTAAATAAATTGTTATAACTCAGTTTAATTCCTTTTGCTTCTCCAGAGGAGCCGGATGAAAAAATTATAAGAGCAGTGTTATCTTTGTCTAAAGTTTTTTTGTCTGCAATATTCTTTAAAGAAATATTAATCGGAAATTCAATAATACCTTCTGAAGATATTTTTATTTTCAGATTTTCTTCTATTAAAATCCTTTTAGGTTGTACTTGCTCAATTATTTTATTTAACTCATTTTTTGTAAAATTAGGATTAGTTGGAACAGGAATAGCACCAATATTCCACAATGAAAATACAAGAATAATAAATTCAACTGAATTATTTGATAGAATAATTATTCTGTCATCTGCGTTGATATCATTTTCTAATAAATAATGCGAGGTTTTTAAAATTCTATTTTGTAGTTCTGAATAATTGATTGCAATATCTTTAAAAATAATTGCTGGAGAATCATTTTGGGAAATTTGATCTAAAATTTTCATCTACGTTAATTTAATTACTCCATTTTTTACAGGATATAGATCGGGGAATAGATCTTTTTCAAAATACTTTGCAGTTCCAAGCCCATGAGCAATTTTATTTTTTATTGTGGAAGCAGCAAAGACAGCAAATGATTTTCCTAAAGATGATTCGAAAGTTGTGGTGATTACTACTTTAACTTTATACTTTTCACAGAGTTCTGTAATCTTTAAAGTTTGTAACAGACCACCGATCATCATAGGTTTTAAGATTATAACATCCGCAGCTTTTTTTTGAATAAAAATTACTGCATCTTTATAAGTTCTAATTGATTCGTCAGCTGCAATAGGAATTTTTGAACCACTTTTTAATTTGATAAAATCATTTATTGAATTTAGTGGTTGTTCCACATATTCAATTTTAAAAACCTTTAATTGATTAAATACAATTTTTGCAGTAATAAAATCCCATTTCCCGTTTGCATCTAATCTTAAGTTAAAATCATAACCAAGTTTTTCTCTTATTAAAGAAATTATTTTCATATCATCTTCAAAATTTTCTCTTCCTACTTTTAATTTTATTGTCTTAAAACCTTCTTTCAGATAATTTTTGCAAGTGATTAAAGTTTCTTCAGGAAAAAGAAAGCCAACAACAGCATTTACTGAGACTGATGAAAAAGATTTTACATTTAATAATTCATTTATGGTAAGCTTTGTTTTATAACAAATAAGGTTTAGTAAAGCTTGTTCAATTCCGTGTTTTAATGAAGGGAAATCATCCAACTCAGCTAAAGATTCACTTATATTTGTTATAAAATCATTTGGATTTAAATTCATTTTTAATTTAAAATCTTGAAGTTTATTTTCAGCTTGCTCGAAAGTTTCTGAGCCAAACTCCGGGAAAGGTGAGCATTCTCCAAATCCAAAAAAATCTTTATATTTAATTTTAATTAATATTCCCTTTCGTTTATTTATTTGTTTTTGGGATGTTAAAAAAGGAGCTTTGAATTTTAATTCGAATGGAGAATACGTTAGCTGTAAGGGCTTCATATCAATAAACCAATTGAAAATAACAGACTGAAAAGACCCGCAAATTTTGCAGATAATTCCAAAGTTTTATTTAGTGCTTCACCTTCAAGTTTAAGCAACATTTTTATTAAGTAAATTGCTAAAGGTATTGAAAGTAAAGGAAGTAAAATTAAAATTGAATAGTCTGAATTTATCCATAAAAATATTGGTACTAGATAAGAGATAATTATCAGAAATGTATATTGTAATTGAGTGAACTTTCTTCCAAAAATTACAGTTGTTGTTTTCTTATTTGCTGCCTTGTCTTCGTTTTGATCTCTGTAATTATTTACTAGTAAAATATTAGTGATAAGAGCACCAACCGGTATTGAAACCAAAATAGATAAGAAATTAAATTCAAATGCATTTACATAATAAGTTCCGGCCGTGGCAACAATCCCAAAAAAAACAAAAACAAAAATATCACCAAGTCCGTTATATGCTAAAGGAAAGGGACCAGCTGTATATGCTATTCCTGCAGCTATAGAAAAAATTCCAATAATCAGAACAATTATTCCACCTGCATATACAAGGTATAATCCGGCAATAAAAGCGAAAGAAAAAACCAAAATAATTCCAAACCTCATTTCTTTATCCGTAATTAAACCTGTTGCCAACACTCTTTGCGGACCTTTTCTATTTTTAGTGTCAGATCCTTTTAAATGATCAAAAAGATCATTTACAAAATTTGTACCTATTTGAATTAGAAGCGAGCATAATAGTGCTATTAAAGAATTGAGGACAATAAATTTATTTTGACTGTAGGCAAGAGAAGCACCAACAATAATTGGTACAACAGCAGCAGGTAAAGTTTTAGGTCTGCTTGCTAAAATCCAACTATTAAATTTGCTTTGAGTTTGCACTAGTTAATATTTAAGGAAGTTTTGGAAATTTTTTAAAATCCGGTTTTCTTTTTTCAAGATATGCTTTTTTTCCTTCTTGAGCTTCTTCACTCATATAATAAAGAAGAGTAGCATTTCCGGCAAGTTCTTGAATACCGGCTTGTCCATCCAATTCAGCATTAAATGCAGATTTTAAAAGGCGAATTGACATTGGGCTATGTGTTAAAATTTTCTTTGCCCACTTAACACCTTCATCTTCTAATTTTTTTATAGGAACTACTTTGTTAACCAGCCCCATTTCCTTTGCTTCTTTAGCATTGTACTGATCACATAAGTACCAAATCTCTCGTGCTTTTTTTTGACCCACAATTCTTGCAAGATAACTAGAACCGAATCCTCCGTCAAAGCTTCCAACTTTTGGACCGGTCTGACCAAAAACAGCATTGTCTGCTGCAATAGTTAGATCACAAACAACGTGTAGAACATGACCTCCGCCAATAGCATAACCCGCAACTAAAGCAATAACAGGCTTAGGTATGCTTCTAATTAATTTTTGAAGATCTAAAACATTTAATCTTGGCACTCCGTCTTTCCCAACATATCCTTTGTCACCTCTAATTCGTTGATCACCGCCCGAGCAAAAAGCATATTTACCATCTTTTGCCGAACCTTTTCCTGTTAATAAAACGACTCCAATTTCCTGATCTTCTCTTGAATCAGCAAAAGCATCATACATTTGTATTACAGTTTCGGGTCTGAATGCATTTCTAACTTCGGGTCTATTGATAGTAATTTTAGCAATACCGTCCATTTTTTCGTAAAGAATATCTGAATAATCTTTAGCTTTTTTCCATTTATAAGGCATAAAAATTCCTAATAATCTTTTTTATTATTTATAGTAAAATAAAAATCTAAATTGATTGATACATGAAAAATATTGAAAAGTTATGAGAATAAGTAATTTAACAAGAGCTAAAATATAATTGTATATCAACGCAGCATGTTACCAATTGCTACACCAATAAAAGTAGCAATTGCATAACCCAATGTTCCGCAAAGAACAGCTGGAATTACAAGATCTTTCCATTTCCTTGCAACAGCCATAGCCGCCGCCGTTGTAGGACCTCCCATATTAGCATTTGATGCAATTACAATTTCAGCAAGATCCAATTTGAATATTTTCCCGGCTGTAAGAATAAATAATAAATGAATAAATAAAATAACAGCAGCAAAGAAAAATAAAATCGGTCCAACACGAAGAACGACAGAAATATTTGCACTTGCTCCTATCACAACAAAAAATATCTGCATCAGCATTGCGCCAACCTGGTCCGCTCCTTCTATTGTTCCGATCTGATTTGGTAAAAATGTAGCTAGTGCAACTACTATTGCTGTAATAATTAAAATACCGCTTCCCTGTATATTTATTAAATCTGAAATTCCGAAACCAACTGCGCAGATTGCCAATCCGACAGCAAGGCCTTTCATCATATTAAAAAGATCGGGTTTTTTGTCATCTTCAACTTTTACATCATCCTGTATTGTGTTTGCTTTTTCATCGTGCTTGGTTGGAAATAATTTTTTAAGAATTGCAAATGACGGTAAAGCAAACAATAAAACAAAATAAGCAGCCATAACAAGATTATCTGCGGCAACTCCGGCAGTTAATAAATCACCCGCAGTTAAATTTAAAGCTGCTGCTGTTGCAACGTAGTTCATCGAACCGCCGACATAGGTTGAACAAAAAATACCGGCAAGTTTCCAACCTTCGGGGCCAAGTGAGAAAATTCCAAATGAAATAAATGTACCTACAATTGTACCTATTGCTCCGAAGAAAAAAGCAATTAATGTGGGACCTGCTTCTTTTATAATTTTACGAAGATTTGCTTTGAACAATAAAAGCGGAATGGCAAGCGGAACAAGATATGACCAGACAATATTATAAGCTGGTGCATCAGTCGGAATAATTGAAAGATTTGATAAAATAAAAGCACAAGCAATTGCAATTACAACCGCTGAGATTTTGGAACCAAATTTAGTTTTTTCAGCCCAAAGACTAAATGCTGCTACTATAAAAAGAATTGCCCATAATCCCCAATTGTTGGCCGCATTGATAAGTGGTTCGCTAAACACTATTTACTCCATTAAATTTATTAATAATTTTGTTGTGATAAAATGAAAATAAGGCTTTCTTCAAAAAATGCAAAGAAAAAATCTATTTTAAATCAGATAAAAATTGATTTATTCTGTCTATAAATTCCGAAGGATTTTCTAAATGAGTTGAATGTCCGACATTATTAATAATAGTATGAATTGCATTAGGAAATTCATTCATCATTTCTTGATTTATTTTTGTGAACTTTTTATCCAATTCACCTGTAATTAAGAGAGTAGGTATCTCTATTTTTTTTAAATTCTTAATAAGAGAAGGCATAATTCCTGTTCCAAAACCCAGAAGAGAATTTACTAAACCAATTTTATTGTTCTCTATTTTAGATTCAATAACACTGTTATATTTTTCTTCAGGCAATTTTTTTAATGAACTGAATAAATCTTTATTCATCCAAAAATTTACAAATTCATTAATTGAATGGGTGTTTATATATTCACAAACGGCATTGTCTTGTTTTATTCTTTCATCTCTTTCTAATTTGCT
>Ga0210038_1000823_pt1 | contig 17438 bp, 17 predicted proteins | sample CryGeyCG2114_020_FD_183970 | JGI IMG/M metagenome (GOLD analysis project Ga0210038, IMG submission 183970) | Groundwater microbial communities from aquifer - Crystal Geyser CG15_big_fil_post_rev_8/21/14_0.20 (SPAdes) (version 2) | ecosystem: Environmental > Aquatic > Deep subsurface >... | reverse complement strand
ATTTCCCAGTATTAATTGATCTATTTATTTGTTTTAGTAATTCTCCCAGTCCTTTTGAACTTAAATATAAAGGATGCCTTTTTTCTTCCGGTATAATTTGTAAACCCAATACTTTTGCACTTTCTACAAATATTTTTTTATTTAATTCATCATAAAGAACTGGACAATTGAACTTTGAATCATCGTAAGGTGTTGAAATTGAGTAGGTTAGCTCTTTTAAGTCAAAGTTAAATATTAAGGAATTTAAGAAGCCGTCACCACCGTCACTTATAGGATATTTTAATAAATCTACGTTACATTTACTTAAATATTTTGCAAATAGATCAACTACTTTAACGGAATCTGCACATTCTTTGAAACTATTGGGAGCAAGTAATATTTTTTTTTTAGGCATATTTAATTTTCTAATTTCAATATTGTTTTTACTTTTTCCAATATAATTTCTGAATTTATTCCACCCTCACCTGAGAAATCACACAATTTTGGATCTCCGGGACAAACAGTAGAGCAATATTTATCATTTGGCAGAATAATATGTGATTCATTCCCTTTTGGTCCCCATAATTCAGGTGAACATGCAGTTAAGGGACAGAATAAGGAAAGAGTTCTTACATTTAATCCGGCACAAATGTGCATTGGGCCTGTACTTGATGAAATGAGCAGATCGAGTGCAGCAAAATTAATAATACTCTCTCTCAAGTTATTATTTGTATTAAGAAAGTAAATATCTTCAATTTGTTTTAATTCATTTTGTGGATCAATTTCAGTAATTCCTACTTTAACATTCTTAATCTTTTTTAAATTATTTATCAGTTTTATATATTCGGATACACCTAAATTTGGCGCTGAATTTCCGCTTGTTGTATTTATACCTATTAAATATTCACTTGATTTACAAATTGATCTTTTAATTTCTAGACTTTTATTTCTTTCTTCATCGGTTAAAATGATTTCTTCACTTAAATCATCACTTTTAATTCCAATTTTTCTAATTTGATCCAAACAATAATCACTTTCGTGCCTAAGTGGAATATATTTATTTCTATAAACACTTTTTGTATTTGTTAAAAATTGATAAAATTTATTCCCTACTCCAATTCTTTTTTTTATACCGCACAAAAATAAAAGCCAATTTATTTTTTCTGTTGGAATTAAAGTAAGTGAATGAGTAAAATTCTTATTTCTAATTAAGGAGATTAATTTTGTGAATGATTTCCCCTCATCGTCTTCTACAATTAGTTCATCAACATTTGGATTATTTAAATATAGATCTTTAGTATAAATTTTAACTAATACTGCAATGTAACATTCGGGATATTTCTTTTTAATAGCCCTTGGCAGCGGAGTTGATAAAACAACATCTCCAATTCTATCTATTCTTGTAATCAGTATTCTGGGATTTTTCATAAAGGATAATTCTTCAATATTTGTTACTTTTGAATATGAATAAAATAGCTATAGTTACTACAGGTCATCCACCATTTGATGACAGAATATATTGGAAATTTGCAAAATCACTTTCTTCCGGTTATAATGTTGCAATATTTTGTTCAACTCAAGAAATTGATACTATATCATCAAATATTAAGATATTAGGTTTTAATTGCAATCTTAATAAAAACATAAATAAACATAAAAAACTATTATCCTATCTTTTAGAATTTAAACCGCATATAATTATTTGTTCAGAAACTTCAGCAATTATTCCAGCATATCGTTATAAATTAAGCTCTAAAAGAAAATGTAAAATCATTTCAGATATAACAGAATGGTATCCAGAGAATATTGCTTCAAAACTTTCCGGAATAAAAAAGATATTTAAATATTTTTATATATTTAAAGCCAATATAATTTTATCAAATCTTGCAAATGCACTCATCATTGGAGAAAAAGGTAAAAAAAGAAGATACCAATTTATTGCACCATTTAAGAAGAAAGTAATAATTGGATATTATCCTGTTCTTGAATACTTCAAGAAATCTGAAAAGAAAATAATTTCAAATAGTTTTACTCTCGGATATGCGGGTGTAATCAATTTCAAAAGAGGGATACAAACATTGTTAGATATTTTTTTAGAACTGCAAAAAAAATACCCCGAAAGAAAGATTCAATTAAAGATTGCCGGTAGATTTGACAATCCTGCTGAAGAAAAAATATTTGATAAAAGAATAAAAGAAGAGAACATAACTAATATTGAATTTTTAGATTGGACAGATTATGATAAAATAGCGAATAATTTGTCAGTGATGGACGTTTGTTTTGATCTTAGAGAGCTTACTTTCATTTATAATAATTCACTCCCTATCAAGTTTTTTGAATATTTAGCTGCATCCAAACCGGTGATCTACTCTGCAATTAAACCATTAAAAAAATTAGGTGTGGATAAATTTGGGTTTTTGGTCGATCCAAGAAATAAAAAAGAAATTATATCTACAATTGAAAAATATTTAACTGATGATAATTTACTATTAGAACATTCAAAACAAGCAAGAAGATTTATTGAAGAAGGAAATAATTGGGAGGAAGAATCAAAGAAACTATTATCTTTTATTGATTCTTTTTGTAGCTAAATAATATTTTTTTGACGATAAAGTTTTTTTAATTCTTTGTCAACATTTTCAAATCCATGATATTTTATAACCCAGGCTTTCCCCTTTTTACCTAAATCATTTCTTAAATTTTTATTTTCGATCAACTCATTTAATTTATCATACAATTCTTCTTTATTATTCGCTACTACAAATGGATTTTCAGGCAGCCAATTTAGATATTCATTACTCATATTGGTTATTGTTGGTATTTCCATTCCGAGTGTTTCCAATCCTGCTTTACCGTAGCCTGTACCTCCCATTGAACCTCCAACCTGGTCAATACAAATATCACAACTACTTTTAATGTTCAGTAGCTTGCTTCTATTCATATTCTCTATTAAAAGAAATTCAATATTTTTTTCTTTTTTGATTTTGTTTATAACATCAATTATTAATTCTGTCCCTTTATATTTTCTATTAGTTGGACTGTGGATTATTTTAATCTTTTCCTTTTGTGAATTATTTTTTTGTGGTAATTCACTAATGTCATATGGGTAGAATAAATATTCCAAATCACTTTTCATATTTAGATGATCGAATTCAGAAGTAATATTTAAGTCTGAGATTTCATCCAATTCTTTTATTAAACCTCTTAATCTTAAATCACTTCCATAGTAGCAACAGACTATTTTTTTTCCTTCTCTTTTCCATTTTATTGCCTGTTTAGCATTTCTGTAAAAATCTAATCCTGAATCATAATGAATAATATCAAAATCATTTAGATTATAATTTTCAATAACTTTGTTAATTGTTTTTGTTTTTAGTTTATCATTTATGTTGAAGTAGAATTTTTCAAAAAGATTTTTAGGTTTAAAGAAATCTACTTTATGAACTCCATTTTCAACTTCCTGCATTTTCTTTTTTCTCCACTTTTTTGCAGCTAAAAAATTAGGAAGTGGTAAATTCAGACAAATATCTTCAGCAAATTCTCTTTCGTTTTTATGGAGTGTAATAATTCTTGATTGGTCTCCGACAGAATTATGCATTTTATAAAAATCATAAGGAACACCGGCATAATTCATTGGAGCAATATGTAAAATTTTTAGCATTACAAATTTTTTACAAATGTATCTCTGAAAATTCCCCTTGCTCCAAAATTTTCTTTAAATCTAGCAAGTCCCCAGTTCGGATCCATGTTTACAGTAAATATTCCAAAATCTAAAAATTTATAACCTTCTTTTTGATACAGATTCATAATTTCATAAAAGAGAAGATTTACTGCACGATACTCTTGATATTTTTCTAAGTGACTAATATAAAAAGCCAAAACTACTTTTGAATTTGCACTAAAGTTGCAAACACCTGCAATTAGTTTTTTATCTTTAAAAGCTCCCCAAAGTCTGATCTCATTGGGAAACATTTTATTTAATTTTTTCAATTCTGTTAAACTGTGAGTTGGCTCTACATTATGACGCATACCTAAATTCATCCTTAGGATTTCATAATAATTTTCAAATTCATCACATTCTCTAATCTCAATACCATGCTTCATTGCTTTTTTTGTGGCCGTTCGGGCAGTAGCTTTAAATGTATTTAACAGTTCACCTTCTTTAATATCCAATTGAACAACACTTGAGATTTCTCTTTTCTTATATTCAAATCCATTTTTTATCAAAGCAAAATCTAAATAATTGGAATACTTAGTTTGATATATCATCGGTGTGTGAGTTAACTCAATTATATCATAATTATTCTTTTTCGCGAAAGAAATTAGTAATTCAACGAGAGAAAATGATTCTTCTAAATTTAGATTAGATCTATGAACAAAACCTCCATAAGAAGCACCTGAATGAGAAGATAAAACTTTTTTTCCATTTCTTTTTATTTGCACTGAAGAAAAAACAGAAAAGAGTATATCTTTTTTTAAAATTACTATTGAAGCATCGGTAAATTTATTCTTAGAATGATATGATAAAAATTTTCTTGTATGGAATAATGTTCCGTTATCAGACTGCTGGACAAAATCATCCCACATTTTTTCGGAAATGTTAGATTTTGCAAAAGGTATAATTTTGAACATTATTATTTTTATTAAAATTTATATCGAAGAGAAAATAGATTTGCATTCCCCAATCCTTGCTGGAAAGGAACATATGCAAAATCAAAAGTGAGATTATTCCACATTAGTCCAAATCCATAAGTAAAACTTCTGGAATCATAACCGCTTTGATAACCCATTCTAACAGCAACTAAATTTTTGTAAGTAGCTTCGCCACCCACATTAATATGATTTATATCTGATTTTGTGAATCTTTGAATTTCTCCTCCAACAATAAAATTAAGTTCATATTCGGGAACATCAATTATATAATTAATACCTGCAGCAACTTCTCTTGGTAAAACAGTCCCTTCATTTACCAAAGCTTCCATTGACCCTAAATTTTTAATAACTAATGAAACAGATAAATTTGGAATTTGTGTTTTATAGTCTAGACCAAAATCCCAGGCATAACCTTTGGCTTCATTAATGAGAAATTGTTCATATAAATATTTATATGTTATGCCAAATTTTATACCATTATAAATTTCAAATCCTGTGGAAATACTGCCTGAGAAAAATTTTGCATCAAATTTAGCTTGAGCTTCTCCGGGTTTAGTCCTTACTTCAATATCATTAACAGAAGTTATGTTTACACCTACACCAATTCTGATACCTAATAATTTGGTAGTTACGCCAACAACGTCACTATTTATGTCTTGAATCCAATTATTGTGCATTACTATCAATTCTTTATCTTCATTATAAGCTAACTTAGCAGGATTATAGAATTGAGCTGTTACTCCATTTGAAAATACAGTCCCGGCATTCCCCATAGCTATATTTCTTGCACCAAATCCAATCTTCAAAAAAGCAATCCCGCTTTCCCCTGCAGTTTGGGAATAAATAAATGAATAAGACATAATAATGGTCAGTATTATTTTTATACAATTATTTTTCATATTAAAATTTAATAAATCTTATATCTATAATATTGAATATTTAAAACAAAACTGATATTCCCACAATGTGTCTGTCATTCGGTGAATATCTTTCAATTATATATGCATAATCAACGCTTAACAAAAAGTTATTAACTTCTCTTGTAAATGATACACCAAATGATGGCTGAACAGGAAAATCAGAATTACTTATGTTATAATTATCTAAACCTAATCGCATAGTGAAATTATCCGTAAGATAATGTTCTGCACCAAATCTGAAAATTGTTGTCTCAGCATTACTGCTTTCTAATTCAGCAGCAAGTAAAGTATTATATTTCTTATAGAAATAACTAACTCCAATTATTTTTAATATAGGGAAATCAACTTGTGTTTGGCTCCCCAATTGATTTAAGATTGGTACTGTATCCCATTTATACTTGCTGTTCAAATCTTTTATTACAAAAGAGAAAGTTAAATTTTCATTGAAAGAATAAATACCTCCAAGATCAAATCCAAGACCTGAAGATTTTAGATCTTTATATAAATTATAATGATAAAATTTTACAGCTAATCCAAAAGCAATCTTTTTTGAAAATTCTTTTGCAACAGAAAAGAAAAACTGATTCTCAGTAGTTGACAATGTACTCAGATTATTGCCTTGGTCATCTCTTTCAATAATATCCCCTACTCCAGCATTTATCAATCCAAAGCTAATACCGGCCATCAGAGCATCTTCTTTTGTATCACTTGTATCAGTTTTTTTAGTTTGAAGAGAAAATCTTTTTGTGAAATTTAGAAAATTTAATTTCCTGTCCAATGATAAAATTCCATAGGATGCCTGAAAGGAATTTTGATTTTGAAAAACAGATAAAGCCGGGTTATAGTAAGATATTAGGTTTCCTGATTTCACAGCTGACATAACATTTCCCATACCCATTCCTCTTGCACCAAAACCCATTCTGCTAAATGCTCCCGGTTGAGAAGATATACTGATGTATTCAGGCTGCCCTGCTGCAATTGATACAAATAAAAATGTTGTAATTAAAATTTTTTTCAAAAAGTTCTCTTATTTAAGTACAATAAATTTTCCATATTGAATACTGCCACCAGCATCAATTCTATAAAAATAAACTCCATTCGGTACTATGTTTCCGTTAGCATCTTTTCCATCCCAATAATCTATTATTCCACTACTATCAACATTATGTATTGGATTTCCACGAGTTACATTTTGAATTACAGTTGCTATGTAATTCATTCCAAAATCAAAAATTCTAATTGTAACAGGAACACTTTTACCGCCAGTACTGTATTTAATTTTTAATCTTTCTATACTGGGTATAAATGGATTTGGAAAAGCATAGCTTTCATCAGAATTTAATAATGGCTGAGAAGCTATAAATAATTTCCAATTGCCTGACCACATTCCGCCTTTTTCAGTAAATTTTGCAAGACCTTCACTACTACCGAGCCATATATCATTATTATTAGAACCGGCAGAATAAAAAACGTTTGTTGTTAATGTCAATTTTGAATTTGTATCTTGAATAAATGAAGGAGTTATCCAGGTTGAGCCTAAATTATTAGAACGGAATGCTCCATTATCAGAAACAGCAATTACATCGGTTCCTTTAAATCCAAAATTATGAGTTCTTTCTCCATTTAAAAATACAGTCCAGTTTTCTCCCAAATCGTTTGACAGGCTAACTCCGTAAAATTCCCCGCTTTGATCTGCTACCCAGGTTGCTGCCCAAATTGTATTATTAACATTATTAAATCCGAGAGCAGGAACAAAATTACCTGAGATAGGATTATTTTGATTTTGATGATTAACTTTTTTCCAACTCACTCCACCATCGGTTGATCTATTTATGCCGTTAGCAGTACCAACAAATAGAGTTGAATCATTTGGAACAATTACAGAAAAAGCAACATGATTTAGATTACCTTGTGAACAAAAGTTACCGGATTCAACTGCAAGACAAAAATTCAAAGTATCAGCAGGTTTAATTTCATTTAAATTATCCGGTGGCAGTACAACTCTTTCCCAAGTTACTCCGTAATTACTACTTTTTCTTAATCCCCCTGCCCAGGAAGTAATCCAAACAGTACCGGGTGTAAAAGCAATATCGAATGTTACATTTTGTTGAGGGACTGTTACAGGTAAAGTGTTTAAAGTATTACTACCATAAACAATCGTAACATCGTTATCATTATCAATCGGTTGAGGGATTGATGTCCATATATTCCCATTATCAATAGTATATTTTAATCCAGTGCCTACATCAACTGATTCATTATTTATAGTTTCTTTATGTGCGGTGGCTACCCAAATTACACCGTTATCATAACTAATTGCTGAAATATCTTCTGTACCAAACGCAGATGTTCCTGTAAAACTTTTCCAATTATTTCCGTTATCGAAGGATACACTTAATCCATTTCCTGTTCCTACCCAAATTGTATCTCCAATTACAACTATATCAGTAACTCCGTTCCCTGTTGGATTTTCATCATTTGTTTTTGCTAAACTTTTTTTAGAAGTTAAATCATAATTATTAGGAATAACCTGTGCGAAAGATACTCCGCCAATAAGAATAATTAAAAATATATATCTATAGAGTAATTTCATTTAACTTCTACATTATGTGTTATTGTATTGCTGAGATGACCTGCTTTATCTTGAGCAGTAAAATCAAACTTCCAACTTCCTGTTGTTACTGTATTTGGGAAAGTTAAATATACAGTATACTTTCCATCATTTGCTGTTACATCCCCATTAGATGCTGTGTCTCCATCATCAAACATTGGAAATTTAGAAATCCCCTGACTGTTTACAACTTTAGTTCCATTAGGCATATATAATTCATAATACACTTCTTTAATATCATTAAGTCCGTCAGGATCACTCACCATTACAGAAAAAGAAAATTGAACATTAGTTTGCACTGTATCTTGTTGAATTAAGTTACTAATTGTTGGAGCAGTATTATTTTTCCCATTATCATAAACAAAATGCTGTGCAGCTATAATTTTACTGCTTCCATCATTCTGGAAAATTTTATATTCAACATTATATGTTCCGTTATCAAAGTTACTACTGAACAAAAATTTATTGGAATACCTTAAATCACTAGAGACTGAATCACCATTATTGATAATATTTCCATTATCAAAAAGTTCGATCTCGCTGTTATTGATTTTTTCATTAAAAGGAGATAAAATATTAATTGATACTTTTTTTAATCCAATTGCAGTTGAAAATTTAATCGAAAATGTAACCGATGGATCTGAAGAATTAAATACAATTAAATTATATTCATTTAGAGATGAAACCTGAATTTCATTTAGTTGCGGGGAATAAACAGTACTAAAATCTTTTTCACAACCAACAAATAACAATAAAGAAATTGAGATTAATGAAATGAATTTTAATAATATTTTATTTATCATATTGTTTATCAGCATTATCCTCCGAATGAAATAATAAACGGAGTAGGTGAAAAAGACAACAGCAAAATAATGAAACTAATATATCCCAACAACTTTCTTTTAAAGTCTAATTCTGTATTATCCGGTACAGGTGGATGTTTTAATTTAATAAAAAAGTACAAAATTAATGCCCAAAAAAGCCAGCCGGACCATCCAAATGTAATTCCAATATCAAGTACACCTTCCAGTAAACCAAGCGTCCCTAAAATGAAAAGTAAAGAAAATGAAATTACAGCACCTTTATAATGAGTTTCATCACCAAACATTGTATAACTAATATGTCCGCCGTCTAATTGTCCGACAGGTATCATATTCATAGCTGTTACAAATAATCCAAACCACCCGACACATAAATAAGGATAATGATAAATCTCACTCATTGGCGGAAAGAATGTTGAAGGATCAACTAATATATCTTTAAATAAAGAGAAGATAAAAGTATTGCCAAAGGCAAGTTCAAGTTGTCCTTTTCCAAAATCATTTGCAAAATAATCCGGATGAATATTTAGAATATATTCTTTACCTGGAACATGTGTAAAGCCCCAAAATAAAATAATTAAACAAGCAATAAACCCGGCGATAGGGCCGGCAACTCCAATATCAAACATAGCTTTTCTTGTTTCTATTGGTGATCTTGTTTTTATTACTGCACCCATCGTTCCAAAATTTAGAAAGCCGGTAATTGAAGGAAATGGAATAAAAAAAGGAAGGGTTGCATCAACTTTGTGAATTCTGGCTGCAAAATAATGTCCAAATTCGTGGCAAGAAAGAATGAATAACATTGATAATGAATATGGAAGTCCTTTTGCTAAAAATGATATTTCATACGGTCCGGGAGTTGCACTTATCCATTCAGCACCTGCAATTGTAGTAGTTATAAACGTAAAAATAAATAAACCAATATGCAGCAGATAATTATTCTTTTTTGTTTTAGCCATTTTTATTTAAATAATATAGGAATTGTTTTGTGAAATTATAAATCCATATTAAAACCTAGTGCAAAATAATTTTCATTGATATCAAATAACTGTCCGTGGACACTTTTACCGGAATAATAATTTAATTCGATTCGGAAACCTTTTTTATCATATTTCCCAAACTTTATACCTGCTGAAACAATATTATTTCCAATGTACTTATCAAGTTTAGATAATTTAAAATCATATGCTACAAATGGAGTAATAATACTTGAAGGGAAATTTGTGAAATATTTATCAAATCCAAACTGGTAAATACCTTTGCCTATATTTGTTGGAACTGTATGAAATAAATAAGTGATACCGGCATATACACGAAAGCCATTCTTCTTATAAAAAGGTAACAGTTCAAAAAAATCACGGCTGTAAACAAAAGGCAGTCGCCCGTTTCTCCATATTTTGCTTTGAATATCATAACTGCCATCAACTAAATGAGTGCTAATGTGAGCAAATCTAAATCTAAAACCATATTCATTTGCATCATTAAAATATTTTTGTGCATAATTTAAACCGAAATAAAAATCAGTGGTTTCTACAGGAAATTTAAAATTACTTTCACTTCTTAATCTTGTGTATGTAAAAAGATCAACACCAAGAGAAGAAATTTTATCTTCATCTTTTATCTTTAATACATCAGCAGAAGTCCCAATATCTAATCTTAAATTACTTTCTGAAATTAAATATGAGAATCCTGTTTTTGGTTCTAAAAAATTTGCAGTAAAAGGTTGAATATTAAGTCCGCTTGGGAACCATTCAATTTTTGACTGTGGAATTATCTGTAAAGAAATAAAAATTATAATAAGTAGAGTAAAATGTTTTCGCATTAATTATTTTCCGTTTGTATACTTCAGTTTTTTTAATTTTTGCTTTACGTATTTATTATAACTGTACTTAAATTTTGATGTTAAACTGCTTATTGCATACAAGTTTGTAGGAAAGAAAAATGACGGTTCAAAGTAACAATTAACGGTACATCCTTGACAAAATTCAAATCTTCCTTCCATCTTTTTAAAATCTAATATTTTTTGTGAGTTTCTAATTTCTTTAATAGGTCTGTCAATTTTTATCTTATCACTTTCAAAATGATAACAAGGTAATATAATTTCATTATAAGGTGAAATAACAATTACACGAGAAACTGCTTTACATTTTGGATCATTTATATCATTGCCTCCATCCTTTCTAAGTTTCATAAATCCATGATTGAGATAAATATCCATTTTACCTGAACAATATTCATCAATATATTCAATGGCTTCTTCACTCAAACCGGGATTACCAAAATATGAAAAAACCGGATTTACTATCAGCATTAGATCTTTTTCTTTAGCAATCTGATGCATCCTTGGCAATTTCTTATAAGTTTCATTTGTTACAGTAAATAATATATCAGGAAACTCACCTAGTGATTTTGCAATATCTAAACTTTTAAACACAAATTTATAACAGTCTACTTTTCTAATTTTGTTGTGCTCTTCTTCATCTGGTGAATCTAAAGAAAAATGGAGTAAGTCAACATTGCCTACAAGTTTTTCAGCAAATTTTGGATAAAGCAGTCCATTGGAAGTTATACTAGTTTGCATCTTATGCTGCTTTGCATATTCAGCCATAAGGTGAATATCTTTGTGCAGTAAAGGTTCTCCGCCGGTTAGATCCAAAAATTTAACACCAAGTTCTGATAATTGTCTTATGTTATCTTTGTAAACTTCTAAATCAGCAAAAGGAGTATCTTTAAAATTTTCGTGAACTCCAAAATGACAAAATTTGCAAAAGGCATTACATCTGTATGTTACATAATAATTACAAAGTAAAAGCATTAAAATTCTCTCCCCTTCCATTTAACTTTTTTATTGAAGAGGACTAAAAAAGGAAGAGCTAAAACATACACTGTAAAATATATTTCAGTCACAAAAAAGTATTTCATATTTTTTATAATACCAAGTTTTTTATGAATTGGGAATAAGATTAGATAATCAATTACTATTTTAATCAATAACAAAAATAAGGAAAGTGTAGAATAAAAAAATGGTAATAATAATAAACACAAATATGTTAAATAACCTGTGATCAAAATTATGAAACCACTAAATGGAACTCCAAGCCCACCAACTGCCCATCGTTTTTTCTGTCTGTATAGTTCTTTGAAGTTTTTACAAGGAATTGACGTAACCAATGTTTCTTGATCCAATGGATAAATAATTTTATATTTTTTCAATTTACTTATAGCCATAAGCAGGTTAAAATCTTCAGTTACACTAAACGGCAAAGCTTCATATCCTCCAACTTCCAAATAAGCTTTTTTAAGATAAGACATATTGTTACCTATGCAGCTTATTGGTTTACCTAAATTGATTGTACTTGAAGCTATCATTAATAGGTAAATAAAATCTATACTTTGCATACCGCTAAAGTTGCTGTTTGCAATTTGTGTTGTAAAACCATTTACCATTACAATGTTCTCTTTATAATATGAAGCTGTTTTTATTACCCAGGATGGTTTAACTATACAATCTGCATCCGTGGTAAAAATAATTTCTCCCTTTGCTTCTTTAATTCCACAGGCTAAAGCATTAGTCTTTCCTTTTAATTTACCGCTTTCTTCCTTGCTTATAATTTTCTTAAATATTGGTTTATCTTTTATAAAAGATTCAATTATTTCACCTGTTCTATCGGTTGATCTATCGTCAACAATAAGTATTTCCAACTTATCATTTGGGTAAATTATTTTATCCAATGATTCTAAACATTTTAGAATATTCTTTTCTTCATTTCTTGCTGCTACTAAAACCGTAGCTGAAAGTAATTTATCTTTATCAATTACAGGGAATCTCTTTTGTACACCGATAAAAAAAATGAATGATTGAATGAAATAAAGAACTATTAATATGAGAAATATTATTTCAAACAATTTTCAGGTTCTCCGAATTTATATTTATTTTTTTCAACTTCATCTATCAAAAATTTTACTGAATCTAACAATAAATTTTTAGTTTTATTGCTGTCGTGAAAGACAACAATTGAATTATTTTTAAGATATTTAGTAACAGCCATTTTTACAATCTCAATTTTTCCTTCAAAATCATAAGTTAATAATGACCACATTACATTAACTAAATTCATTTCTTTCATAATTTTTGAAGTTGCAAGATTAAATCTGCCATAAGGCGGTCTAAAATATTTAATTTGATAATTGAACTTCTCTGATAATAAGCTATTTATTTTTTTAATCTCTTCTATTATTTCATTTTTACTTACTTCACTAAATTTTTTGTGGCTAAATGTATGATTTCCAATTGTATGACCATCATCTATAATTTTTCGGCACAATTCCGGATACTTGCTGACATTTTCTCCTAAACAAAAAAACAAAGCTTTTATATTATTTACTTTTAACAACTCTAATAATTTTTCAGTTGTACCGGGATTTGGTCCGTCATCAAAAGTAAGTAATATTTCACCGTTTTTTGTATTCCACAAAAAATTAGAAAAAATAAGTTTAATAATTTTGGGAGGATCATAATGAAATTTCACTATTATTTTATTTGTTTATTTTAAATATCGTAAAAATTTAATTGATATTTATCATTGAATTTAAGAAGTTGATCACTATTTTTAACATAAAATACAATTTTATTTGAAACATCTACCAGAACATCAAAAAGGAATAATTGCAATTGTAATTGCTGCAATTTTATGGAGTACCGGTGGTATATTTATTAAACTCACTACACTTACAGCTATGCAAATATCATTTTTCAGATGTGCCTTTGCTGCTCTGGTATTTTTAGTTGTATTCAAAAGAGAACTTTTTAAAGCTAATATTTTTACTTTTGTTAATGCCGGACTTTATGCTGCTGTACTTATTTTATATGTAATAGCCACAAAAACTACAACTGCGGCAAATGCAGTTTTTCTTCAATATACAGCTCCAATATATGTATTAATTTTTGAACCAATAATCAATAAAACCAAGTATGAAAAAATAAATATCATAACCATAATAATATGCATACTTGGAATGACTCTATTTTTCACAGACAAACTTTCTTCAGGAAGTATTTACGGAAATATTTTTGCACTTCTTTCAGGAGTTGCATTTGCAGCATTCTTGCTTGGAATGAGAAAAAATAAGAAAGAACATCAATTTGTATCAATATTTTATGGAAATATTATAGTCGTTTTGATAACATTATATTCAATTTTCCAAATTGAATCTCTTTCATTTTCTAATTTTATAATGGTTTCCTATCTTGGAATTTTCCAAGTAGGTATAGCATATATAGTTTTTGCTTATGGTCTAAAGAGAGTTTTAGCTGTTGAAGCTTCACTTATTTCAATGATAGAGCCTGTCTTAAATCCCGTTTGGGTATTAATTGGTTATGGTGAGCTCCCATCTGTTACAGCAATTTTTGGTGGGATAATAATTATAATAACAGTTTCAATTAGAGCTGTTGTACAACAATCTGCAATTATGAAAGCAAGATTTAAAAATTATTTATAAAAAAAAGAGGCCCTCCATTTCTCAGATAGTAGAAAAGAAAAGCCTCTAATTTTTTATTGTATATTGTTATTTACACATTGCTACTGTTCTAATTCTTTATAAGCACCTGCAAATTTGGTAAAGATAAAAATTGCAACTATTCCTAGTAATATGTGTCCTGCCAATGTGTACATTATATATTCTGGATTACCGGCTTCTTCAAAAGTTCCCATTAAACCAGTATAAATACCACTAAGAGTTGCACCTATAAAGGTTGCAAGAAAATTAGCGCCCATGTAAAGTCCCGCTTTTTCTTTTGGAGCTATCCACAAAATATACTCTTGAATTCTTGGTGAAGAGATCATTTCACCTACTGCAAATAGAAATACACCCAAAAACACAAGTGCATTAAATGAAACAGCAGATAATCCCAACACAATAAAAGATACTGCGGCAATAAACATTCCTAGCATAAAAGAAGGAATTGCCGGTCGTTTCTCAAATGTTTTAGAAATAGCAATTTGGAATAAAATAATAATATAACCTGTGTTTGCAATGGCTTCGGCATTTACCCTCCAAACACCATCCGTATTGTTAGATACAATACTTGTAATACCAGCTCCTAAAACAGACCTTAAACTTTGATAAAGAGATGCGGTATTTAAATAATCATTTATATAAACAGCTAATACATTAAAAAATGCCCAGAATGGTAACCAGAAGAAAACACCAAGCAAAATAATGAACAACATGAATTTTTTATCTGATAAAACAGCACCAAGATCAATAAATTTCTGTTTTAAAGTAACACCTTCAATATCACGTTTTGGTTCTTTATAAAAGAAAAGCGTTATGAGAAACATTATTCCTATAGCAATTGCGGCTGTGTAAAAAACATAATCCCAGGACCAACCCCTTAGTTTACCCATTATTATTGGTCCAAATGAAGCACCAATATTTACCATCTGATAGAAAATTCCGAAACCTAAAGTTTTGTTAGTTGAGTCTGTTGTAACTCTTACAGTAGCGGAAATAAGCGGTTTAAATATACCGGCGGCAAAACCGATTGTTAACATTGTAATAGCAATACCAGAAAATGACTTAGTAATTATTAGTAATAATATTGCAGGTAGATATGCTATATAAGCAATTAATAACATCTTTTTAAATCCATATTTATCTGCAAATGTACCGGAGAAAAGAGGAGTTAAATAAGATAGTGCCAAAAATATACTTTGTATTAGACCAAGATCACCTTTAGAATAACCTAACTGCTGTAGGTAAATACCAAAGCCGAGATAAATTCCATAATAGGCAAAACGCTCTAATACTTCTATTATGTTTGCAACCCAAAATACGCTTGGGAACTTAGATCTTTCTTTCATATTAATTCCTCTGATTGTTAAATGAAAATTATTAATCTCCCGAAACAAACGATGTTATTTTCCATTTGCCTTTTTCTTTTTGCAGAATTGCCCTGTAATCAATAGGACTTCTAACAAATTCTTTTTGAACAAATCCCGACAGACTATCAACTGTCATTACTTTTTTCCAATTATTATATTCGTCATAATAATCTAAAACTAAAAGTATATCATAATTAATTTTTTTTAAAATTTTAGAGTTTTTTGATGGACTTTCGTGAATTGCAACATTTTTATTTATTGCAGCTATATAGGTAAAAGGGTCCAAGTCTTCCGGCCAAATACCAAACAAATAAGGCATTACAAATATTTTTCTTTCATTACTTATAAAAATGCCCCCCATAGAAAAAACTTTTTTTAATTCCAGCCAAAAACTTGAATTAGGATCTTGCATCTGCCACATTTCCCAAAATTCTTTAATACCTCCGTTTCCACCAAAAGAATTTAGAATATTTGTATCTAAAATAGAAATGATAAAATTAGTATCCTTTTTATCAATTGCAGTAAATACTTCTTTTTTAAATTTTAAAAGTGAATTATCTTTATAACTTTGATCAACGGGTATCAGCTTAAGAGGTTTTTTAATTTGTGAAGGACAGGTAACTGTAAATAATATAATTAGAGCAACAATTGAATTATATTTTAATTTCATAGTTAAAAAAAATGTTTATACTAAATTAAGGAGAAAGTCTTAATATATTCCATCCATTTTTATTTTTTTCATATTTTATTCTATCGTGCAAACGCATTTCCCTTCCCTGCCAAAACTCAAAAGTATTTGGAAGTAATCTGTAACCTCCCCAATATGGAGGACAAGGTATTTTGTTTTTACCAAATTTCATTTTAGCATCATCATATTTTTTAATAAGATATTCTCTATCAGGTATTATTTCACTCTGATTTGATGCCCAAGCACCAAGTTGACTTTCTATTGGCCGGGTATTAAAATATTTTTCTGATTCATCTCTACTGACAAATTCAACTTTACCTGATATTCTAACTTGTCTTTCAAATTCTTTCCAATAAAATAATAGTGAGGCATTTGGATTTTCTTTCAGATCATTTGCTTTACTACTTGAATAATTAGTAAAGAAGACAAAACCTTTATTGTCAAGTTCTTTTAAAAGCACTGTCCTAGAGGAAGGAATACCGTTTTTTTTTGCAGTAGATAATACCATTGCATTAGCGTGCACAATTTCAGCTTTCAAAACCTCATTCATCCATTTATTAAATTGATCAAATGGATTTGCATCTACATCATTTTCATTTAATTGATTGTTGTAAATTTCTCCGCGAATATCAGCTAATCTTTTGTTTGTCATATATTTGCATATTTAATGTTCATTGAAAAATATAATTTATTTTATTTAATTAAAACATTATTTTAAATAGCATTAATTAACTTAATTAAATTAGTGGTAGATTTTGCGAGCGTAACTCAGTTGGTAGAGTGCCAGCTTCCCAAGCTGAATGTCGCGGGTTCGAGACCCGTCGCTCGCTCTTATATTAAATTATTTCTAAATATTTTGATAGTTCAAAAAAATGTTACATA
>Ga0210038_1000822_pt1 | contig 17439 bp, 22 predicted proteins | sample CryGeyCG2114_020_FD_183970 | JGI IMG/M metagenome (GOLD analysis project Ga0210038, IMG submission 183970) | Groundwater microbial communities from aquifer - Crystal Geyser CG15_big_fil_post_rev_8/21/14_0.20 (SPAdes) (version 2) | ecosystem: Environmental > Aquatic > Deep subsurface >... | reverse complement strand
TTCCCCGATAGAGATGTGACGCGAATTCTACCCCACACGTCTTACCAGTCACGCGCCCTGCGTCCGTTATAATCCCGCGCTGTTCAGTCCCAGGAGATATTTTTTTGTCCACCACCATCCTCATCATTGGCATGCTCGTGTTTTTTGCGCACTTTTTGTCGCTGCAATTTTCGCGCACCAATATCCCCGACGTGCTAGTGCTGATGCTCCTCGGCATCCTGATCGGGCCGCTGCTGGGCGTGGTTGCCGCCGACGATTTCGGCAAGATCGGCTCGCTCATCGCCACCATCGCGCTGGTGGTAATCCTGTTCGAAAGCGGCACCTCGCTCGACCTCAATGTGCTGGGCAAATCGCTGGCCACCACCGGCTGGCTCAGTTTCGGCTGTTTCATTCTGACCTTTGCGGTGGTCGCCATCGTCGGCTATCTGGCGCTGGACCTCGGCATATTGCCCGCCATGCTGCTCGGGATTACGGTTGGCGGCACCTCTTCCGCCGTCGTCATCCCGATGGTCAACGCACTCAAGCTGGGCGAAAAGGCGACCACCGTGCTGGTGCTGGAATCGGCGCTGACCGATGTGCTGTGCATCGTCGGCGTGTTCGCGCTGTTGCAGGTTTATACCCAGGATGATGTCGCGGCGGGACGACTGGTTGGCGGCGTGATCGCCGCACTGGTCTTCGCCGCCGTAATCGGCTTCATCGGCGGCATCGGCTGGCTGCTGGTGCTGGGCAAGGTGCGCGACTTCCCCAACACCATCTCGTCCACTCTGGCCTACGTGTTCATCGTGTATGGCGCAACCGAAGGACTGGGTTTTTCCGGCGCCATCGCCGCGTTGTCTCTGGGCGTCACCCTGACCAATTTCGAGAAGTTCGGCCTGAACCGCATTCAGCAACTGGACCGCCAACTGGAACCGCTGAATCAAACCGACATCACGTTCTACCGCGAGGCGGTGTTTCTGCTCAAAACCTACTTCTTCATTTACCTCGGCATCTCCATCCATTTCGGCGCAATCCAGGTCGCCCTCGTCGCCATTTCGATGGTGTTCCTGATCTATGCCCTGCGCCTGCTGCTGACCCGTTTCATTTTTCGCGGCAGCGAATTCGACCTGCGCGACTCGGCCCTCACCGCCATCATGGCGCCCAAAGGACTGGCGGCAGCGGTGCTCGCCTCTCTGCCGCTGCAATACGGCGTGGTCGGCGGCGAAGTCATCCGTGACGTGACCTACATGGTGGTGCTGGTCAGCATCACGCTGACTGCCCTGCTGGTCATCGCCTATCCCGCGCCGCTGATGCAGCGCCTGTTCGCGCGCACTCTCGGCAAACCCCAACCGCACAAATCGTAAGATGATTACAACCCTGCTGATGGTTGCCACCATCCTGTTCCTGGCCCTGCAACTGGAAGAAAAACTCAATGTGCCATCCCCGCTGGGGCTGATTTTGCTGTCCTTCTTTGCCCATTATGGCTTTCAGCAGGTGCCGGTGTTAACCGGCGATGCCGAACATTTCGCCACCCTGGTCATCTTCCTGCTGCCGATCCTGCTAATCTCCGATGCGCTCGAAGTGAAGGTGGCCGACCTCAAGACCCACGTCTGGAGTCTGCTCTATCTCACTGTAGTGTCGGTCATCCTGTCGGTGCTGATGGCGCTGGTCATTGCCGACTGGCTGTTTGCCGGCTACGCGCTATCCACGGCGGCGGTGGTCGTGCTGTTTGCCATGGTGCTGGCGACCGATCCGGTTTCGGTCGTGAGTATTTTTGGCAAATTCGAGCTGCCGCACCGGCTAAAGATTCTGGCCGAAGGGGAAAGCCTGCTGAACGACGCCACCGCGCTGATCGTGTTCGTGTTTGTCGGCCTGTACGCGCTGGGCGGCGGCGAGTTGAGCACTTTTTACGTGCTTGAAGTCAGCGCCGAGGTAATGCTCGGCTCGGTCGTGACCGGCATGGCGGTGGGCTTGCTCGGTTTGCTGGCGATGAAATCCACGCACAACCGCATCGCCGAAATCATGGTGCTGATCCTCACCGGCTACGGCGCATTCGAGCTGGCGGAACATTTCTATGTCGTGCTCAACCTGCTTGGCGGCCATTCGCACCTGCATCTGTCCGGCATCCTGGCGGTGATCTTCGCCACCATCACGGTCAATCACGTGATGACCCGCTCGATCGAGCACGAAGACCGGCGCATCGAACAGGACCAAAGCGCCCTGCAGCAGGAGGCGCAGCAGCGCGAAGCCTCGTTCAGTGTGATCGGCAACGTGCTGCTGCGCCTGCGCGCCACCATCGAGGAACGCGACCGCCACCTGCGCAGCAAGGAAGATGTGCAATTGCTGGCGGTGGTCGCCAATACCCTGCTGTTCATCGCGATGGCGGAAATGATCGACCTTGCCCTGCTGTGGCATTACAAGACGGAGATTTTGGTGATGTTCGCTGCCACCACGGTGATTCGCGGCGCGATGATGGGGCTGTTCGCCGCCATCGCCAACCGCACCGAAAAGATGACCGACATCGGCGTGCGCTGGTGGAGCGTGCTGACCTTTGCCGGGATCAAGGGCGGGCTATCGATCGTCATGCTGACCATGATTCCCGCCACGTTCACGCACTTGGAAATGTTCAAGGCGGTGGTCATCGGCGTTATCATGCTGTCCACTTTCCTCTATTCCGGCGCGCTGCTGGCGATCATCGGCAGCAACCACCGGAAATTCCTCGCCGAGAAACTGGCGGAAAACGCGCACCATTAACTGCCGGCGAACGCGACCATGACCGACCTGCTGCAAAATCTGACTTCGCACCCGCTGTTCAATAATTTCATCTCGCTGCTCATCGGCCTGCTGCTGGTGCTGGTGCTGGTGCGCTTCACCCAGCGCATCGCCACACTGCAGATCCGCGACAACGACCTGCGCTACAAGACGCGCAAGGTGCTCAGTCTGGCGGGATATGTTCTCGCACTGATCGTGGCCCTCTCCATTTTCAGCAACCAGCTTTCCAACCTGCCGGTGCTGATCGGCTTGCTCGGAGTCGGCATCGGCTTCGCCCTGCGCGAGATGATCCAGAGCCTGTTCGGCTCGCTGGTCATCACCTTCGGCAATCTGTACAAACCGGGCGACCGCATCAAACTCGGCGGCGTGATGGGCGACGTGATGGACATCGGCCCGCTCACCACCACCGTGATGGAATGCGGTGATTGGGTCAAATCCGACCTGTACAACGGGCGCGTGGTGTATCTGCCCAACAACCTCGTGCTGCGCGAGCAGGTGCTGAATTACAGCGTGGATTTCCCCTTCCTGTGGGACGAGATCGTGGTGCCGGTGGCCAACGGTTCCGACCACCGCCTGGCGCGCGAGATTCTGCTCGAAGTCGGCCACCGCCTGCAGGGCGCGACCCTGATCGCGGCGCGCGAAACCTGGGGCAGCTTTCTGCTGCATCACCGCGCGGAAGACACACCGCTGGACATCGTCGTCACCTTGAGTTTCGACGCCAACTGGACCGAACTCACCCTGCGTTACCTCACCGACTACCGCACTCGGCGCGCCACCAAGAGCAAACTTTTCAGCGCGATTCTGGATGCGTTCGAACAGTCCGGCGGCAAGGTCAAGGTCGCCACACCACAATTGCAACTGGCAGCCGGTTCATTCCCGCCGCCTGGTTCCGCGCACGAAATCAAATGAGACCCCTGTTCCACCTGTCTGTCTGCGCGGCCATAGCCGGCCTGTGTCTGTTTGCCCTGCCTGCCGGCGCAAACGAGGCTGCAGCACCGACCGCGCCCAAGTCGTCCGCCGCCCAGTCCGCCCCGGAAACCCCTGCTGCGGTGGTCACCGGGCTGGCCGAGATTGCGCAATACGATGCCAACATGGGGCGGGAACAACAGCAGTTTCTGGACTTAATCCAACACAAAACCGAAAAACTCGAAGCGCTGCGCGAAAGCCTGCATGCGCTTGCCCGAAACAGCGGCGCAACCGCGCCGCGCCAACTCGGCGAAAATTACGCCGCAGCCAGCCGGATTTGGCGGGCTGCAGTCGATAGCATTCAGGAGCTATTCGCCGATATTGAGCTTATTTCCGCGTTCACTCTGCCCGCGCCGCGCACGCAGGCCAGCTTCGGGGACGAGGACGAACGACAGCGTTTTATCGCTTATGAGGCAGCCTACACCCGCTCATCGCAGCAGCGTCTGACCCTGCTCGCCGCCAAACGGCGGGCACTGGACAATCTCAAAGCGGACAACTTCAGCCTGCTCAACGATGCCGGCGCCCTGCGTGCCGCGCTGATGCAGTTGTGTGATGAAACTGCCGGCTGCGAGCGCCCGCACGGCTTGAATGCTGAAAATCTGAATGACACCCTGCGCGAGATTCGCGCGGTGCCGTTGCGGATCGAGGCGGGCGTGCTGAGCAAATGGCTGGAGGTACGGGCGAAAGGGGGTTCCGGTCTGGATGGCTGGCTTGATCTGCTAACCCAGGCCTTTGTCCTGATGCTGATTGTGGCTACCCCTTTCCTGATCAACCGCATGCTGCATGGCGGCACCCGCCGCCTCGATTCCCTGCGCGGACAAATGCTCGCGCATTCCATGCTCCACCCGCGCCAGCGCACCCGCCTGGCGATTTTGATCGCGCGCCTGAATCCTTTCATCCCCTCAATCGGCATGATTCTCAGCCTGCATCTGGTAAGTGCCCTGCTCGGCACCACCGACTTGCAGGCGCTGTCGCTGCTGGTTACCTATCTGCTGCTGTATTTTTATTATCGGGCGACCCGTTTGCTGCTGGGGGCCGGACTGGAAATTATTTTCACCACCTCCTCGGTGCAGCATCTGAAGAAACAAAAGGTTGAGATCGAAGCCTCGGCACGGCGCATCTCGCGCCTGATCTACATCGAGCTGGCGCTGCTTCAGGTGATCGGCGATACGGTGCGCACCGGCCTCATCCACAACCTGTTTTCCGCTTTCATCTTCTGGTTCAACCTCGCCTTTCTGGTGATCGAGTCCAGTCGCTGGCGCGACCCGATCCGCGAGGCCTTCGCCTTTCGTTTCAAGAACGGGTGGGCGCGTCTCGCGCCGCTGTACGGCACCCGCCTCGGCCTTGTGCTGCCACCGCTGATGCTCGCCGCCGTCATTGGCCACCACCTGTTCCGCTTCGCCTCGTCGCGCCTGGTGCGCCTCGACTTCATGAAGCAATTGTTGTCGGAAATTTTCAAACGCCGCCTGAACCAGGCGGTGGGTAGCGCCAAACCGCGCATCGCGCCGCCGCCGGATTATCTGGCTGCCTTTGATTACTACCTGCCGGCACGGAAAGATTTCTTCATCCTGCGCGACAAGTCGTTGATCGAGGCCGCGGGTGGGCAAATCGCCGCCTGGGCCGAACAAGGCGGGCACGAGGATCTGCTGCTCATCGCGGGTGACCGCGGCATGGGGAAAACCACCATCCTGAGCCGCATCGCCGACGATGCGGCGGCGCATGCCCGGGTTATCACGGGCAATGTGCCGGCGCGCACGCTGGGTCTGCCGGCCCTGTTCGACTGGCTCGGCCAACTCACCGGGCAACCGGTCAACAGCACGGAGGATTTCATCCGCTTTGACGCGGCCCAAACCCGGCCGCTGGTACTGTGCGTGGATGAAATCCACAACCTGTTTCTCGCCTGCATCGGCGGTTTTTCGGCGTATCAGGCCTTTCTCGAAATCATCAGCCTGAAAACACGCAATATCTTCTGGTGCCTGACTGTCAACGCCCGTTCATGGTCGTACCTGCAAGGCGTGTTTGGCAGCGAGCATTGCTACGGACGCATCCTGGAAGTCGCGCCGTGGCAGGATCACGAGATTCAGCGTCTGATTCTGGCGCGGCATGAGTTGACCGGCTACCGCCGCACCTTTGACGATTCAATCAGCGCTTACGCAGGCGGTGATTCGTTCGGGCAACAAGCCGAAACCCAATTCTTCCGCCTGCTCTGGGGGCAATCGCGCGGCAACCCGCGCTCCGCCCTGATGTACTGGATATCGGCGATTTCCGCGCCCGAACCCAAACACATTCACGTCGGCGTGCCGGCCTTCATCGACGCCGGTCTGGTCGGCACGATGAGCGATGACTCGCTGTTCCTGTTCGCCGCCATCGTGCGCCACGAAAATCTGACCAGCGGCGAACTGCAAGCACTGACCGAAATGGACAACGCCACCCTGCGTCGCAATCTGAAGGAAGCGTCTGACAGGGAACTAGTCTGGTTCGACCCGAATGGGCGCGTGCGCATCTCCTCCCGCGCCCAATATCTGATTGACTATTTTCTGATCGGAAAGAACTTCCTCCATGAATGAATCGGACGTTAACAATATCTCCGGCGTCATCGAGATATTCAGTTTCGCCAAAATCACCGCGCTGCTGTTTGGTGTGGTCGTGCTTGGCCTTGCCGCCAAGTTCGTCACCTCGATCGGTGCCGGCCTGAACAAGCGCATCCCCTCCCGCCGCCTGCTGATCGCGCAGACGGCCACCATTCTGTCGTTCACCATTTACATCCTGGGCGGCGGCTATCTGTTTTACGGGGTGATCCAGCCGCCGAAAGAATTGCTGCTCGCGGTCAGCGGCATGTTTGCGGTGGCACTGGGTTTGTCGCTCAAGGATTTGATCGCCTCGGTTGTCGCGGGCGTGATTCTGCTGTTCGACCGTCCCTTCCAGGTCGGCGACCGCGTGACTTTTGACGGCACTTACGGCGAAATCAAAACCATCGGTCTGCGCGCCGTGCGCCTGGTCACCCTGGACGATTCGCTGGTCACCATCCCCAACAGCAAATTCATCACCGACATGGTCACTTCGGGCAACGCCGGTGCGCTCGACATGATGGTCGAAATCAATTTCCACCTCGATCTCGCCGCAAACTTGCGCGAGGCGCGCCGCCTGCTGCATGAAACCGCCGTCACCTCGCGTTTCGTATTTCTCAAGAAACCGATCGCCATTGTGTTCAGCGAAGTCAACTTCGCCGAACGGCCGGCGATGCAGGTGCGGGTCAAATGCTATGTCATCGACGTGCGTTTCGAGAAGGCGCTGCAAACCGACATCCTGCTGCGCGGCAACGAAGCGCTGATTGCCGCCTCGATTCAGCGCCCGCATGATGTGCCCGCGCGGCTGCTAAGCAAAACCGCCTAACGGTCACGGCCCGTTCCACAACAACCCTTTTTCAACCCGGAGAAATCCTGCAATGCGCAAGTCAACCCGCCCTTTCGTCCCTCTTTTCCTGCTCGGCCTGTGGGCGGCGCTGCCCACCCATGCCGCACCGCTCGCCCCGGATCGTCCCGGCTTCAGCAGCGGCACTTCGATTGCCGCCCAGGACAGAATACAGCTGGAAATTGGCTACCAACGGGACGAGGGCAATCTGCACAGCCTGCCACAAACCAATCTGCGTTACGGCATTGATCCCGCGCTGGAAATTTCCCTGCAGTGGGCCGGTTGGCAAATCGACTCTGCGCGCAGCCGCAGCGGCGATAGCGGCATCGGCACCAAATATCACCTCGGCAGCACCAGTGGGTTTGACCTATCCCTGCTCGGCCAGATCGGCTTGCCAACCGGCAACGCCGACCCGGAACGCCACGGGGTGGCGCCGCTGGGCGGACTTTTGTGGGGTTATGCACTGGACGGCACGAATGCACTCTTTGGCATGCTGCAAGCCAGCGCCAGCCGTCAGCCGGACTGGCAAAGCAAGCTTCAATCCGCCATCGGCTACAGCCGCAGCCATGACGACCGCTTGAGCAGTTTCGTCGAACTTTACACCGATCACCCGCTCAATCACGCGGGCGGCGACAGCCTGACTGCAGATGGCGGCGTGGCCTGGCTGTTCGATGACGACATACAACTGGATGCCAGCATCGGCCTGGCGCTAAACCGCAACGCGGCAAACTTTTTCAGCCTCGGCGTAGCGCGACGTTTTTGATCCGAATGATTGCTGCAACGAATTTCAAACCAATTATTCCAGCCCGAATGCATCAGTCAGGCACGTTCTTGTAATCGTTGTCGCGGCGCTTGCCCATGTCTTTGCGGGGCGGATCCGGCCAGGTGTAGTCGGGGTTGTCGGTCACCTCCACCGATTCGATGGCCGGCCGGCCCACCAGCTTCTTCGCGTACGCCCATTGCACATCCTGAAATTTATCGATGTCGGCCGGCTCGAATTTTCCCGATTCAATCTTCTTCATCTGCGTGCGCACGTCGTGCGGATAAGTGGCGGCGTTGATCACCGCGCGCACGGACTTGCCGGTGGAGAGGCGCTTGACCACGAAGTCACTTTCCTTGAGCTTGGGATCGATGAGGTGCGTGCCGAAACGGGCCCGGGTGCCGCTGAGATAAGCCGCCACGTCGCCGCCGCAGGCGGAGTTGTTGGACGCGATCACGAGGTCGGTGCGGTCGATGATGCCGTCGGGAAACAGGTGGTCGAAGGCCACGCGCAAGACCGTCGCGCCTTCCACCAGTCCGCCGCAGAAGTGGCCGTGGAATTTGATCAGATCCTTGAGGGTGATGAGCTTCGGTTCGCTGGCGTAGCGGCCGTATTTGTTGACTGTGTCGCGCACTTTGAACACCGCTGCATGCGGCGCATCGGCGAGCCATTGCGGGTAGTACCAGTCGGGCGCATCGTCGGCGGCCGCGATGACCGGGGTGAGAGAAAGTAAAGAGAACAACAGCATAAACAACTTCTTCATGGTGACTCCTTTTCAGTTGTGCGCGTGCTCTCCATGGTCATGTTCGTCGTGATCGTGATCATGCCCCGGCGGTTCGCGCCAGCGCACGGTGCGCGCCAGCGGCTCCGGTTGCAGCGTGGCGTGATGGATGTCAAAACGCGCTTCCAGCAATTCATGGCCGGCTTCCAGCACGCTCTCCCATTGTTTGATGTCCTGCACCACCAGATGGGCGGTGAGCAGGGTCTCGCCCGCCTTCACCTGCCAGATGTGCAGATCGTGTACCGAAGCCACGCCGGGCACGGCAGCCAGCGCACGGCCCACTTCTTCCGGCGCGATGTCGAACGGCGCGCCCTCCATCAGCCCGTGCAACGCTTCGCGCAACAGACGCAGACTGGAGAACAAAATCAGCGCGCCGATGGTCAGTGACAGCAGCGGGTCGATCGGCGTCCAGCCGGTGAAGTAGATCACCAGACCGGCCAGGAGTGCGGCAACCGAGCCGAGCAAATCGCCCATCACATGCAGCAGCGCGGCGCGCGTGTTGATGTTTTTCTCGCCGCGCGACAACAGCCAGGCCACCAACAGGTTGATCGCCAAGCCAATGGCGGCGGTGATCGACACTGCTTCGCCCAGCACCGGCTGCGGCGTCTGCAAACGTTCGACGGCGGAGACGGTCAGCCAGGCCACCAGCGCCAGCAAGCCCAGACTGTTGATCAGCGCGGCGAGGAATTCGGCACGGCCCAGGCCGTAACTGTGGCGCAGTGTGGGCGAACGTTTCGCCAGCCAGGCTGCACCCGCCGCCAGCGCCAGTGCGGCGGCATCGTTGACCATGTGCCCGGCATCGGCCACCAGCGCCAGTGAACCGGCCCAAAGCCCGACGCCCGCCTCGACGGCGGCATAGCCCAGTGTGAGCAATACGGCAAAGAGCAGCATGTTGCCGCTGCCGTCGTGGGTGTGATCGTGGTCGTGGCTCATCGCTTCATCTTTCAAGTTCAATCCGCATTACCCGCAACACCCCGCCTTGCCCGTTGCCCGCGCCATCTGGATCGGCGGGCACGGCACGCTGCCGTAGGAACAGAACACACAGCAGTCGCCCGGCTTGGGTTTGAGCAATGCCTTGCACGCCGGACATTCGTAGAACCACTGGCACGCACCCGTGGGCATGACGAGCCGCTCGGCATGACCACAGGCCGGACAGGTGAGCAGTGATTCGAGCAGGGTCTCGGTCATTCACCCCGCCTTGCGCCGCAATGTGCCGCTCAATTGCGTGCCCGGCGCGATGGTGTTGAACACCGTGCCGTATTTTTTGACGTTGTCGTGCAGCAGTTCCAGCCGCTTCTCGCTCTCGTCGCTATCGACGATGATCTCGTAGGTGATGGATTCCATCTTGGGCGGCACATCCTGGCGCACGCCGTCCACCCGTACTTCCACGCCGCGCAATTCAAACTTCAGAATCGGCGTGATGCGCTCGATGCCCTTGATGATGCAGGCGGACAAGGCGGCCAGCAGCAGCTCGGCGGGATTGAAGGCATCGGCGCGACCGGCCATGTCGGTGTCCAAGGTGATCGCGGCTTCTTTGCAATGTGCCACGCTGCCGTGCGCATCGCTGCGCTGCGTCGCGACATGAAACATCATTTTTGGTTTGGCTTCGTCCATCACCTGCTCACTTGGTAAAAAGTTGCCACCAGCGGCGGCGGTTGGCGGGAGTCGGCGCGAGACGTTCGATTGGCGCGGGCGGTTCGATGCTGAGCACCCAGCCCGGCGGCGAAGGCGTTGCGTTATGGCTGCAGGATGAACCCATGTGGCTCGGGTCATACACTTTGATCAGCGTCGGCTGCACCACATTGTCGGCATAGACGATGCCGCAATAGCTGTAGTCATGCTCGCGCCGCAATAGATCGCCCAAAGCATCGAGGCGGCGCGCCAGTTCATCGCCGCTCAAGGTTGCGGCCGGCAGCTCTTCACCAATCTGGTAGAAATACCAGGCACCCGTTTTGACCCGCCCCCACAATTCGTCGAGCTGCTGCCATTGCATGATGCCGGCGAATTTGCCTTGCAGGCGCTCATTGAAATCCAGACCAGCGACATCATTCATCACATTTCTCCCGCGATCAAAGTGGTATGCGCCAGCCGCCTGTCAAGCCGGCATGCCAAGCAGGCGCCCGGTCAATTTACGTGCAACCGGTGCCAGAAAGAAGATCACCGGAACCCCGACCACATAGGCCACCACAAACGCGCGCCCCCATTGCGACAGGAAGTTGGCGGGGAAACCGATGTTCACCGCCGTGATGACGAGGGTCATCAGCGAAATCATCAACACACCCATGACGACCGAAAACACCAGATGGAATTTCTTCTGCGGATTCATTCCGGTTCTCCTGTTTAAGCCGCCAGCCAGCCGGCGATCTTGTCACGCGCAGGCACGCCACCGGCATGCACCACCTTGCCGTCCACCACCACACCGGGCGTGGACATCACGCCGTAGCCCATGATGGCCTGAATATCTTCGACTTTCTCCAGTTCGATTTTCACGGCTTTTTCTTTGGCCACATCTTCGATGAGTTTTTGCGTCGTCTTGCAGTTGGCACACCCGGTGCCGAGCACTTTGATGATTTTCATGAATGTCTCCTTGAGTTGAATGTTCGACTACGCAGCGCGCCGTGTTGCCGTGATCAAAAATATCGGGTATTCCCGTGTGCTCTGTCCCGCCACCTCTTTGCCGATGACCGATGCCGTGGTGGCGCGGACATCCGCGAAACCGGCCTCCTGCAAAAGCTGCTTCAGTTTTTCCCGGTCGAAGCCGAAGTGGAACACGCCGGTGTTGTCGTTGTGAAATGACCCGTCCTCGGCATCCAGATCGGCAAAGGCCACCTGCCCGCCCGGATACAGCAGATCGAACCATTCCGCGAACAGCGCCGCCGTATCCGGCACATGGTGCAACGTCATGCTGCTGACGATCAGGTGATAGCGCCCGCTCGGCCGCTCGCCGCTGGCGAGATCGAGGAATTGCGCCCGCACATTGGTCAGCCCCAGGGTTTTGATCTTGTTACGCAACGCCGCCAGCATGCCCTGCGAACTATCCACGCCGGTGAGCGACTTCACCTGCGGCAGCAATTTAAGTCCGAGCAATCCCGTGCCGCAACCGAAGTCCATCACATCCATGTCGGCAGTGAGAGTCACTTCGCGCAGAATCGCCGCAGCGGCATCGCCGGCCATCTTCAATTTGCCGGGATGCTCGTCCCATTGCGCCGCATCCTGATCGAAGTTCTTTACTTCGTGCGGTTTCATTGTCATTTCAACCACGCCTCCATTCAGCAGCAGGATTCCCCATCTTTGTCCGGCGTACAGCACTTACTCTTGTCATAACCGAACAGGGCCAGAATCTTCACCAGCGGGCAAAAACCGGTGAACCCCATCTGAAACAGGTTGAAGCCGACGAACAGCGTCAGCCACAGCCAGCTCATCTGCGACAGGTCGGCCTGACCCTGCCAGTGTGCCAGACCCAGGCTTACCATAACGACGGCTCCCGCAAAAATGCTCACGATGCGATTCACTTCCATTGTTTCACTCCTCTTGCTGGCAACGCACCGCCAATATCCGGGCGGTGCAAACGGATGTTCAAACCGGATTCTTCAGCCAAGCTTCAATCGCTTCGGTGCGCGGCAGCCCGCTGAAGATACTTTTCCCGTCATGCAGCACGACCGGCGTTTGGGCATGGGGAATACCCAGCACAGAGAGATCCTTCCGAATCTCCAGTTCCAACTGCACGCCCGCGCCCGCCGCCGCACAGGACAGGCGCTTTTCCATGCGCAGCAACGATTCACCCGTGCCCGCCAGGGTCAGGCGGATCACGGGCGCATCGGGGGGCGGAACGGCGCAGGATGACATGCTCACACCACCATATTAAACACGAAACCGACCAGCATGATGCCACTCGCGACCACACCGGCGAAGGTGGCGATCAGGCGGGGTTTAAGCACCTTGCGCAGGATCACCATCTCCGGCAGCGACAGCGCGATCACGCTCATCATGAACGCCAACACGGTGCCCAACGCCGCACCCTTGGCCAGCAGCGCCTCGACGATGGGGATGATGCCGGCGGCGTTGGTGTACATCGGCACGCCGATCAGCACCGAGGCGGGCACCGCCCACCACACGTCCTTGCCCATGAAGCTGGCCATGAAATCTGCCGGCACATAACCGTGGATGCCAGCGCCGATGGCGATGCCGGCCAGCACATACGGCCAAACCTTGCCGACAATCTCGCGCACCGAAGCAAAGCCGGACTGGATGCGGTCGGCCAGTGTTAGTTCATCTGCGCCGACCGCGGCCTCGGTGCGCGCCATCTTTTGCACCCAGTCTTCCAGATGATGTTCCATCTTCAGCTTGCCGATGATGAAGCCGGCCACAATGGCGACCGACAGACCCAGCACCAGATACAGCAGCGCGATCTTCCAGCCGAACAGCGCGAACAACAGCGCCAGCGCGATCTCGTTCACCATCGGCGCGGCGATCAAAAAGGAGAACGTCACGCCCAGCGGCACGCCCGCTTGCACGAAGCCGATGAACAGCGGCACGGCGGAGCAGGAGCAAAACGGCGTGACGATGCCAAGTGAGGCGGCCATCACATTGCCCACCCCTTCGTGCCTGCCGGACAACAGCGCGCGGGTGCGCTCCGGCGTGAAATAGGAATTGACCATCCCCATCACCATGACCACCCCCGCCAGCAACAACAGCACCTTGGGCGTGTCATAGAAGAAGAATTGCAGGGCATCGTACAGATGGCTGCCCGCCTCGAGCGGTAGCGCACCCACCAGCAGGTGCGACAGCGGTTCCAGCGTCTTGTAGATCGCAAACCAGACGACGGCGGCGATCAGCAGGAAGGCGCGCGGGTTGTGGCGGGGAAGATTCAGGGCAAGGCCGGACATTTCGCTACTCCAAAACAGTCTGTGGTGCAGAGGAGACGAACGAAAGCGGAAAAGGATGCAGGTTTATTCGATTATTTGAAGGAATTCAGAATTCATCTGACAGGGATTGTCCGAGGCTTGGCCACAACGGACGGTGGCGGTTGGATGATATTGGCGGCAGTTTAAATCGTAGCGATGTCCGCTTTCAGCACGGATGCGGTCGCTACTAGGAAGTGTATTGATGCCGCCAGATCGTCGCTTACTGGCCGACTTGCGCCAGCATGCCCCATCTAGCAGTAATGGCTGCAACATGCTCAAGAGGCGACTTTCGCACTTTCTGGTTATCAGTAACGCTTATACCAGCACTTCAAGACCGTGCTTTTCAACCACTCTCAACAATCGAAGAGCCATCCCGCTTGGGCGTTTCTGTCCAGTTTCCCACTTTTGAACTGTAGACTCGCTGGTGTTCAAATAGCGCGCAAATACAGGCTGACTAACGTGAGTATGCTCACGAATACGTTTGATGTCCTTGGCATTGAATTCCGGCGCCGAATCCAGGCAAAGCGCATCGTATTCACGCAGCGTTGTTTTGGCGATCGCGCCCGCACAGTGCAATCCGCTCGCTGCACTATGTATGGCTGCAAAGGCATCGCTCTTTGGTTTTGCTGTAGTAGTTTTAGTCGTCATGGCAGATCTCCAGAAATTCCTTGTTCTCCAACAATGCGGCAATTTTGTCTTCTCCGGCACTCGCATAGTCTTTCGCCAATTTCTTGAAGGCGGTCAATTCATTCGGCGTGATGTTCTCTCGGTCCTTCTTCGCAAAGAGGTAGGCATATATCCAATGCTTGCCTGCCTTGGCCATAATGATTGACCGGTGCATATTGTCGTTCAGCCGTTTCTTGAACACCCCACCACCAACCAACTCCGAACTCCTTCAGATTAATGATTGCGGGTAGCGCGTCATCTAGCGCTGGACGTGGTCGGAGACCCTGCCCTGTTCATCGAAACGCACTTGGCAAGCCGTACTCATTCGGGCGCGCATTTTTTCCCGCGCGCGCAACAACCTGGATTTGACCGCCGCCAGGGAAAGGTCGTGCGCGATCGCGTAGTCCTTCTGCTTCACCCCTTCCAGGTCGCATTGCTCGATGATGTCGCGGTCTTCCGCCGTGAGTTCGGACAGCACGCGCAGCACGCAGGCGCTCAATGCAGCCACCGGTTCGACTTCCGGCTCCGGAGCGGGTATTTCTTCCGGCACGGCGACCGTATTTTTTTGCAGACGCTGGTGATCGACGAGTGCGTTGCGCGCGACCTGGAACAGCCAGGCGCGGGCATTGTCGAGCGTGCAGAAATCGCGCCCCTGCTGCATCGCCCGCACGAACACTTCCTGCAACAGATCGTCGGCCAGATGTGCGTCACCGGCGCGGTGGCGCAGGTAGTTACGCAACTCGCGCTCGTGGGTGTTCCACGCGTGCAGGATGCAGGGAAAAGAAGGGGCGCTCACCTTGGCTCAATTCAACTATAAACCGGGAATGCATTGTGCATGAGCGGTGCGCGGGTTGCCAATCCGGGCGTGTGAAAGGCCGGCACGCACCTTGTGTATAATCCGGCCCCCGCTCGTTGCGGTCGCTGTTCATCGGGCTTTAACCCCGTTCTGTCGCCCATCCGGATGCATCCATGCGTCGTAACCGTTTTCCAAATACTGACCCGCACCGGGGCTGTAGTCTGTTTTTTTTGGAGTCTGTAATGAAAATCGAAAGTCTGAACGAAGCCAGGACCAATGTGCTGAGCGGCCTCACCGTCGCCCTCGCGCTGGTGCCCGAGGCGATCGCCTTCGCCCTGGTGGCGCAGGTGCATCCGTTGGTCGGACTGTATGCCGCGTTCATGGTGAGCCTGATCACCTCGCTGTTCGGCGGCCGCCCCGGCATGATCTCGGGCGCGACCGGTTCGCTGGCCGTGGTGATGGTGGCGCTGGTGGTGACCCACGGCGTGGAATACCTGTTCGCCACCGTGGTGCTGATGGGCGTGTTGCAAATTCTGTTCGGGCTGGCCAAGTTCGGCAAGTTCATCCGCATGGTGCCGCATCCGGTGATGCTGGGCTTCGTCAACGGCCTGGCCATCGTGATCTTTCTCGCCCAGATGAGCCATTTCAAAGTGACCACCACCGACGGCAGCACGACCTGGATGAGCGGCGCGCCGCTCTACACCATGCTCGGCCTGATCGCGCTGACCATGGCGATCATCTACCTGCTGCCCAGACTGACCCGGATCATTCCCTCCACCCTGGCAGCCATCGCGGCCACTTCCGCGCTGGTGATCTTCGCCGGGATTGAAACAAAGACGGTGGGTGATCTGGCCTCCATCGCCGGCGGATTGCCGCAGTTCCACCTACCCGGGGTGCCGTTCAACCTGGAGACGCTTAAGATCATTTTTCCCTATAGCGTGATCCTCGCCGCCATCGGCCTGATCGAGTCGCTGCTGACCCTGAACCTGATCGACACCATGACGCAGACGCGCGGCAAACCGAACCGTGCCTGCGTCGGCCAGGGCGTGGCCAACGTGGTCACCGGCTTCTTCGGCGGCATGGGCGGCTGCGCCATGATCGGCCAGAGCATGATCAATGTGACCAACGGTGCGCTGAAGAATATCTCCGGCATCGCCGCCGCGCTGTTCCTGTTGTGCTTCATCCTGTTTGCCTCGGAATGGATCGAAATGATCCCGCTCGCCGCCCTCATCGGCCTGATGTTCGTGGTGTCGGAAAAGACCTTCGAGTGGGGCAGCTTCAACCTGTTTGGCAAGGTGCCCAGGACCGACATCGTAGTCGGGCTGACGGTGGCGGTCGTCACCGTACTGACCGACCTCGCCATCGCGGTAATCGTCGGCATCATCATCTCCTCGCTCGCCTTCGCCTGGGAGCACGCGAAGAACATCGAAGTGCGCGTGACCACGGAAGAGCACGGCTGGAAAGTGTATGACCTGCACGGCTCGCTGTTCTTCGCCTCGGCGCAATCTTTCCTCAACCTGTTCACGCCGCAGGCCGACCCGCAGGAAGTGGTGATCGATTTCAAGAACGCGCGGGTCAAGGACCACTCCGGCTTGGAAGCCATCGACCAATTGGCCGAGCGCTACACCCGCCTCGGCAAGAAATTGCACTTGCGCCACCTGAGCCCGGATTGCCTGGAGCTGCTGGACAAAGCGAAAGGCATGGTCGAACTCAACGTGCTGGAAGACCCGAACTACCATCCGGCCGACAATCGTCTGGGCTGATCAGATGACGCCGCAACAGACCGCACAATTTCATGCACTGATGACGGCGCAGCTGGCCGAGCTCGAGCACGCCCTGAGCGCAGCCAATACGAACGCCGGCACGGTGATGCTGGACCAATCCAGCGTCGGTCGGCTATCGCGCATGGATGCGATGCAGCAGCAGGCGATGGCCTCCAGCCAACTCGCTGCCCTGCAACGCCGCCGCACGCAATTGCACGCCGCACTCAAGCGACTGGAAGGCGGCACGTTCGGCATCTGCTGCCAGTGCGGCGAAGAGATTGCCTTGTTGCGCCTTGAGGGCGATCCCGGCACACCGTTCTGCGCCGACTGCCAAGCCGGGCGGGAATAGCCGCGCAGTTTTTGTAGGTCGGACTGTAGGTCGGACTTCAGTCCGACATTATTTTTTCTTTTCCAGTCGGACTGAAGTCCGACCTACAAAACCTGCAAGCGGCGTACGATTCCATCCACCCGCTTGTCGGGCTTCGGTAAGATACCGCTCATGCACGCCGAATCATCCTTGCTCCTCACTGTCCTGTTCGCGCTGTGTGCCAGCCCGCTGCCCTTGCTGTTGCAACGCCACGGGCGCGGTTATGCCGCATTGGCCACGGCAGGCATCATGGCCGTTTGTCTGGCATTGCTCGCAC
>Ga0210038_1000811_pt1 | contig 17605 bp, 10 predicted proteins | sample CryGeyCG2114_020_FD_183970 | JGI IMG/M metagenome (GOLD analysis project Ga0210038, IMG submission 183970) | Groundwater microbial communities from aquifer - Crystal Geyser CG15_big_fil_post_rev_8/21/14_0.20 (SPAdes) (version 2) | ecosystem: Environmental > Aquatic > Deep subsurface >... | reverse complement strand
AAACCTCCAGTAATTATTTACACAAGTTCCAGAAAAGCCTCTGAAGAAATAACTGAATATCTTAATATGCATAAAATAAAATGCAATTATTATCACGCGGGATTAAGATCTGAAATAAGAATAAAAATTCAAGATGATTTTCAGAATGACAGATTAAAAATAATTGCTGCAACAAATGCTTTTGGAATGGGAATAGATAAGAAAGACATTAGATTAATTATCCATTACAACACACCTAATTCAATAGAAAATTATTATCAGGAAATTGGTAGAGCAGGCAGAGACGGTAAAGATTCACATGCTTATTTACTTTATGAAAAAGATGATATGAATATTCACAATTATTTTCTTTTGAATTCAAATCCGGATAAGCAATTGATACAAGATGTTTATAACGCTGTATGTGATTACGGAAAGGTTGCTGTAGGTTCTACAAATGATGAAGATATTTACATCAATTCTGATTTTATAAGTAATTGTGTAAACAGAAAACTTAATAACGGACTACTTAATTCAGTGTTGAACACTTTGCAAACAAGCGGTTATTTAAAAGTCATTTCAAAATATGATAAGAGCAATGCTGTTAAAATTAATTTTACTCAAGAGAAATTAAAATCTTTTATTAAGAAAACTTTAAATTTTAGCATTAAGGAATTGATTCTATACCTAATACAAAAATATGGCAATAATGTGTTTAGCAAAATGATCGAGATCGATCTAAAAGGAATTTCAAAAGAATTAAATTTTAGTATAAGTGTTATAAAAGAAAACTTTATAAAATTGAACGACCTCGGTGTTTTGAATTTTAAGCAAAACGAAAGAGGAGAGTATATCAATTTAACAACTCAAAGAGTAAGTACAGACAGATTACAAATTGACTATACAAAAATAAATTCTTCTTATTTAGTTGGACAACAAAAAATTGAAAAAATGCTCGGCTTTGTATTTACCAATGAATGCAGATTTAAATATATCTTAAATTATTTTGGCGAAGATACCTCCGCCTACACTTGCGGAATTTGCGATGTGTGCAAGCATGGACAAAATATTTCGGATTCTTCAACTGAATACATCAAAGAAATAGTTCTTAATTTAATTTATTACCAAAATAATAAGCTTACTGAAAATGACGTAATAAAAATTTTAAAAGGAGAAAGCAATAAATCCGAATTTGCCAAAATTAATTATTATGGTGCAGGAATAAACTTTTTAGAAGAAGAAATTCAAAATGTTATTAGTTATTTATATTCAAGTAAACAAATAATAAACTTAGAAAAATCTGTTAATAAAATAGAGATAACAGAAAAAGGAATATCAGAATTACCATTAAAAACTAATAAAGAGGAAGATCCGCACAAACCAATTAAATATGATCACAATTTGGAATTATATTCAAGATTGAAAGACATTAGACAAAATACAGCTAAAAAGTATTTGCAGAAACCGGCTTTAATTTGTCCTGAAGAAATATTAAAAAGAATATCCGAAATAAAACCTGAAAGTGAAAATGCATTATTAAAAATTGAAGGTTTTACAAAAAGAATGTTCAATAAAATTGGTGCTGATTTTATAGAAGAAATAAAATCATTCAAAAAAAACGAAAGGGAAAATATTAAGCTTCCTCCGGGTATAAATGAGACTTACAGATTGTTAAAAGAAGGATATTCTTTAAACTCTATTTCTAAAATTAGAAAACTTTCAGAGACTGTTATTTCGATGCACGCAGAATCAATAATTGAAAATAAAAAAAACATTGAAATAAATAAGCTGATCAGTGAAGAGGTTATTAAAACTATTGAGCACGAATTAAAAAAAGGATTTAGTAATCTAAAGGAATTAAAGGAAAGACTGCCAAAAGAAATATCATATCCAATGATAAGAATTGCAGTTGCAAAATTTAGATCGAAGACTTCCCCTTCTCCTTAAGATAAGAAATGATTTTATCAAAAAGTTTTTTCCATTCTTCCGGATTCTTTTTATAGTAATCCAAAGTATGAATGTATAATTCTTTATTCACATTATATCTTGAATAGATATTCTTCTTTTCAATCTCAAAACCGGTAGAACCGGCTGACATGGAATCTTGAGCTATAACCATATCTGTATAAATAAGGACAAAAGTATCTTCATTAATTTTTTTTTCTTTCGAGCAACCGAGGAAAGAAATGATGGTAACAAATATTAATAACAACAGGATTTTTAGTGTTAATCTATTTTGAATAAATATTTTCAAAACTAATTTATTTTTTTGCTGGCTTCAAAAAGAATTTTCTTTTCTTCCGCAGTAAGATTCTGATATCCGGATTCGCTAATTTTATCTAAAATTTTATCAATATCTTTTTGAGTTACTTCATTATCTTTCTTTTTTTCTTTAAACTCATAAAATTTAGCTTCTTCAACATTTGCTTTTTCTTTTTTAAATGGATTTTCCATTTTACTAAAGGGATTATTTAGATTGATATTCCAATTTAAAATTCTTTTTAAAGCAATGTAACTGTCTTTATCAAGCATAATAAAAATAAATGCTGCAAACGCACCTCCGAGATGAGCTAAATGTGCAATGCTGCTTCCAGCAGAATCAACAAGCATAATTTCAAGTATTACGGCAAATGTTATAAGATATTTTGCTTTTATCGGAATGAAAAAATATAAGTAAATAAGTCTGTCAGGGAAGAATAAAGCAAATGCGATCATCACTCCGTAAATTGCACCTGAAGCACCAATAGTAACTGCCGGGGGCAAATCAAATAATGGTGAAACAATAAGGTGGAAAATTCCTGCAACTACACCGCACAGTAAATAAAAAGTTAAAAACTTTTTTGATCCCCACATATTTTCAATTTCAATTCCAAACATCCAAAGAACAAGCATATTGAAAAATATATGACCAAACCCGCCATGCATAAATTGGTAAGTAATTAATTGCCAAATCTGAAAATTATAACTTTGTCCGGCTGCATCAATCCCTGATAATGGATTTAAAGCAAACCATCTGTTAACAATATACCATCCTGGAACACCATCGAAAGATAAATTTCCTAACATTGTTTGTAGTATAAATACTACAGCATTTATTATTAGTAGATTTTTAATTATTGGTGGAAATAAACTAAATCCACCAAATCCTCTTGGTCTGTAAGAATTATTCACAATATCCTTTTTTTATTTTGAAGTTAGAGCTTCAACACCCGGTAAAAGTTTTCCTTCTAAAAATTCTAAAGAAGCACCGCCGCCAGTTGAAACATGAGAGACACTTTCTTCCAATCCGGCTTCTTTAATTGCAGCAGCAGAATCACCGCCTCCTACAATAGTTATACTTCCATTTTCTGTTGCTTGTTTTAATACATTAGCAATGGAAAAAGTTCCATTTGCAAAATTTTTAAACTCAAAAACTCCCATCGGTCCGTTCCAAACAATTGTTTTTGCATTTAATATTTGCTCAGAAAATAATTTAATAGTTTCCGGTCCTATATCCAAACCCATTTGGTTGGAAGGCATATTTTCTACATCAACAGTCTGAAATTTTGAATCATTGCTGAATTTATCAGCCATTAAGACATCAATTGGTAAAAATAAATTTGTATTACTTTTGTCAATTTTGGATAAGATTTCTTTTGCAAGATCTAATTTATCATTTTCTAAAAGAGAAGTTCCAATTTCTTTTCCTTGAGCTTTGAAAAATGTAAAAGCCATTCCCCCACCAACAATCAGAGTATCAACTTTGCCGATCAGATTTTTTATAACATCAATCTTACCTGATATTTTAGCTCCTCCTAAAATTGCACAATAAGGTTTGGTAGGATTTTCTAATTTACTTCCAAGGTAATCAAGTTCTTTATTCATTAAGTAACCTGCTACACAGGGAGAAATAAATTTTGTTATTCCCTCAGTTGAAGCGTGTGCTCTATGTGCAGAACCAAAAGCATCATTTACAAATAAATCTCCAAATTCAGAAAGTGCTTTAGCAAAATCGGGATCATTTTTTTCTTCTTCTTTGTGAAATCTTAAATTTTCTAGTAAAAGTACTTCCGAGTCTTTTAAATTATCGACTAAAAATTTTGTGTCACCGCCAATGCAATCATTTGAAAATATTACATTTTTATTTAGCAGTTCACTTAATCTTTTTGCAACGGGTTCAAGGCTGAATTCAGGTTTCCTTTCCCCTTTTGGTCTGCCCAAATGGCTCATCAATATTGCTTTACCACCTTCATTAATTATTTTATTAATTGTCGGCAGTGAAGCTGCTATTCTTTTATCATCAGTAATGTTTTTGTTTTTATCGAGTGGAACATTAAAGTCAACTCTGACTAAAACTCTTTTATCTTTTAATTCTATATCGTCTATTGAAAGTTTGTTCATAGTTCAATTAGTAAGATTATAATTTAATTTTGTCATTCTGAATGAATCCGTCAAAGGACGGATGAATAAAGAATCTCGAGATTAAAAAGTTTTGAGAGATTCTTCTCCCCGACTTTGGTCGGGGATCAGAATGACTTATTGTATAATATTGGTAAATTAACTACACAATCTTTTTCATCAAATCAACAACTCTGCAGGAATATCCCCATTCGTTATCGTACCATCCAACAACTTTTACAGTTTTTCCGAATGACATTGTTGAAAGTGAATCAAAAACAACTGAGTGAGAATTATCAACTATATCTGCAGAAACTAATGGTTCAACAGAATATTCCATAATGCCTTTTAGGTTTGAGTCAGCAGCTTTTTTCATAGCATTATTTATCTCTTCAACTGTAGCTTCTTTCTTCAGTGTAGCAACAACATCAGTAATTGAACCATCAGGTACAGGAACTCTCATTGACATTCCATCTAACTTTCCGTTTAATTCTGGTATTACTTTTCCAACAGCTTTTGCAGCTCCGGTTGTTGTAGGAATAATAGAAAGAGCAGCAGATCTTGCTCTTCTTAGATCACTGTGTGGTAAGTCCAATAATCTTTGGTCATTTGTATAAGCATGAACAGTAGTCATGAAAGCATTTTCCAAACCAAAATTATCATTTAAAACTTTTATCATTGGTGCAAGACAGTTTGTAGTACATGAAGCATTTGACAATATTTTGTGCTCTGTTTTAATTTGTTCATCATTTACACCAAGTACTATTGTAGCATCAATTTCGCCTTTAGCAGGAACAGTTAATATTACTTTTTTTGCACCGGCGTTAACATGGTTCATACATTGTTCTTTTGATCTGAAAACACCTGTTGATTCAATAACAACATCAGTCCCAAGTTCTCCCCATTTTAATTTTGAGGGATCTTTTTCTGCCGTAATTTTTATTCTGTCACCGTTAACAATAATATCAGTGCCATCAACTTCAATTGTACCGTTAAACTTACCGTGAACGGAATCATATTTTAATAAATGAGCTAATGTTTTTGCATCGGTAAGATCGTTTATTCCCACAAAATCAAATCCGCCAAATTCCATACATCTGCGGAATACTAATCTACCTATTCGTCCAAAACCGTTAATTCCAACTTTGATCGCCATCTTTAAGAACTCCTTTTTTATTTTTTTTAAGAGATTAAAATTACTCAAAGTAAGGTAGATTTTCAATTAAGATTATATCGAAATTCCCGATGTTTTTACTTGACCGGCTATGACGGGAAACATCTGGAAATTTTCTTTTATTGATACAGACTATACGGTAAATCTTTGCATATAATCTTTTTGCCACTGAAGGGTAAGTGGTTGTAAATTAAATATAAATTACTTTTAAACTATTTATTTTTATATTTAATAATACATTATGTCTATATTAAAAAAGTTGACATAAAATTTAACTCCTGGGGTAACAAGTGAAATTAAAAATATTATTGTTTTTATCCTTTACAAAAGTCTTCATATTCTCACAAGATAGTGATGCTTTAAAATATTTCCCTCATAAAATAGGAGATATGTGGGAATATTTTTATTCAGAAGGACCACAGTACACAGATACATTACAAAATTTTAACTTAAATGATTCCACCGACTCCGAAGGTAATATTTATATAACACAATCCGCTTCGCGCATAAACCCAACTCAATCGCCACTTTTACTTAACAGCCTAGAGACTTTTAAAATCGATACAGCTAATAATTTTGTGTATGGTAGAATAGAACAAAAAAATAACGCATTACTTTATAAATTAAATGCAAACTTAGGAGATAAATGGGTAAAATTTGATTACCAGGGTAATGGTTTTGAAATGGTCAGAGTCCAGGAAATAAGGAATACGAATATATTTGGTGTACAAACGATATTGAAAAGTTACGTTTTTTATTTTGCTTTTGATTCTACAGATGCAACTGGTTTAGATAGAAAGATAGATTATTTGGCAAAAGGATTTGGATTAATCTATAGAGGAGGTGGTGATCTTGTTGGTAGTATATATTTAACTGGTGCTGTAATAGAAGGAATATTATTTGGAGATACTACTCATATCATTACATATATAGATAATCCCAACCAATCGATACCTAAAAATTTTAATCTTTTTCAAAACTATCCTAACCCTTTTAATCCGACTACAAGTATAAAATTTATTTTGAGTGAATTAAGTGATATCTCATTAAAAGTTTATAATATTTTAGGGGAAGAAGTAAAAATGTTGCTAAAAGAAGAACTTCCTAGAGGTCTATATAGAGTACAATGGGATGGAAAAGATAATTATGGTAATATTCTTTCAAATGGTACTTACTTTATAAGAATGATAGCAGGAGGTCATCAAAAAATAATTAAAACTGTTTTTTTAAAATAATATAGCGGGGTATAAAATGAAAAATTTCTTTATTATAACTGTAGTTTTTTTTGTTATATTCAGTATTTCATTGTATTCACAGGAAGTTTGTGAAACAATACCTATACAAGGTGAAATAATTAGAACAACATCTGATAATGGCATTTATTTGACTTCAAAAAACAACTTAAAAGTTTTAGTCGTCTTTGTAAGTTTTAAAGATGATAGCTCTTATCATCCGAATTGGCCAGTGGACAACCACCAAATGATTATGCAACATTTATAGACTCAGATAGTCTAACAAATTCAACTATTTATAATAAAAAAACCCCGAACTATGTCGGGGGTTAAATCATCGTTTATCGTTTTACTTTTTTCGTCTTAGCTTATTTTAGTAAGATCATCTTTTTAGTAAATATATTTTGTCCGGCAATCACTCTGTAAATATATGTTCCGCTAGCTACCTTGTTACCAAAATCATTATCACCATTCCATACTACATTAAATGTTCCGGCACTCTTCTGTTCATTTACTAAAGTTTTAACTTCCTGTCCGAGCATATTGTAAATCTTAAGAGTTACCATTGATGCCTCTGGCAGAGTAAATCTAATAGTTGTTGTAGGATTAAACGGATTAGGATAATTCTGTGAAAGTGTAAATTCTTTTGGAACTATTTTTTCATCGTCTATTCCGGTAACTACATTAGGTGTGAAAACAATATTCTCAACTTCAAAATTAAAATTAGTAAGATTGGGATTATTAGATTTGAATAAAACAAATCCAATATTTCTTACCAACTTTGGATCAAATTGATTTTGACTTGGTGTAATTTCAGCGAGGTCACTAAAGTTTACAGAATACTCTGTTAAATTTGAAGTAAGCTCAACTGAGTATGAGAAGTAATTATAATTCTGAGTATTTGTAAGATCAAATATCAAAGTTAAAACTCCTGTTCCCTTAGCATTAAATCTAATTGTTTTGAAATTGCTAAGATCTACATTATTTCCGCTTGCATTAAAACTTCTTATTACAGAAATCCAGTCAGATAGATTACCTGAAACGGATACACCGCCTGATAATAACATAGAACCACTTGGATAATTTGATGCTACAGGCTGAGCAAAATTAACAGTAGAAAAACTAGATATTGTGCTGCTAGGACCTGATATATTTGTATATGCGCCTCCGCTGACAAATGCTTCATCTTTAAATCCTGTTGAAGAAGTTAAAGTTAAATTTGCATCTGAAATTATTCCTGGAGAAAGTACAACTTCGTTTTCACCAGTTTGAACAAATATATTTTGATTATTTTCTGTCTGAACATCACCCTGAGAAATTCTGTATTTATTTAATATAGAAACCTGAGATGCACTACCTAAATTCATAAGTGTTAAGTGAATTGTACCGTCGTGTGAATAATAAGAATTCTTAATATATACATCAGGTTCAACTTGGTTAACATTTAAATAAGATATGGAACTGTATGAATTTAGTTTTAATAGTACGCTTTTAACTAATTCTACAGTACTGTCATATGTTGATGACCAAACCTGGAAATTATAAACACTTGAAGCTCCGTCCGGTGCAATATATTCAGCATATGTCCATTTATTTTGCAACTTGTATCCACTTGGTGTTTCATAAACACTGAATGAAATAGAATAATCTGTTTGATTTTTCTTTTTGTTAACTAATTTTGCAGCATAAAATTTATGCCCATTGATCTCAATTAATCTAATATCACCCACAACAGAACCACCCAATCTATCACAAACAGCTTTTGTGTGGTCATATATATAAGGTGCAGTTGTTATTGTAGAAAAAATACCGGCAACTCTTCTTTGTCCATTGGATGTATTTATGTTATAGTCCATTGCATAACTTGAAATTGCATTTGAAATTCCTAGTATATCGAATGGAGTTGTTTCAACACCTTGTGAATTAAACGGACCAGTTACAGGATAGAATTCTTCTAAATTATGCTGAGCTGAAATAGAATTAGATTTATTTACAGCAAGTATTGGAGTTGTTCTTCCGTATCTTATTAATAATTGTCTCTTTAATAATAATGCAGCTAAATCGCCTTTTGATTCTAGTCCAGCATCTCCGCCACCGCTGGTTTCATCATAAAGATTTAAATCTTTTGCAGAAGCCGTGTAACTATTTGGAGTTGGTATATTATTATCTATACCATTTAACTCTACATACAATAAGTAATCTGATTCAATATTAGTTACTTTAACAATAAGTGTAACACTACCGCTGGTATTCATAGCTATAGTTCCTATTTGAAACTCTACTATATTAGTAGAAGTTTCAGCAGATGAAATACCTCCATTGCTTGATACATAAGAATAGCCTGTTGGTATTGTGGCAGTAATATTTGAATTTAATAAATCAGCAGAGCCATCATTACCATAATTTATAGTATAAGTTGTAGTCAATCCTGAATCAGGAGAAACTTCTACACCATCACTAACAGTAATAGTAGGATCAGGTGTACTTACAACCGGTGGAGGATCATACATTCCGGCATCAATATTAGTTAAGGCATCTCCTTCATTTAGAGTAAATGCATCAGTAATACCGGTTGAAGGATCTACATCTGAATTATTTGCATCTGTAGAAGTACTTGCATTTTTAGGACTGAAAAAATAATTAGCAGTAGGTAAAGTAAACGATACTTTATAACTACCAGCTGGTACATTGTTAAAACTATATTTCCCTTGATTATCTGTAGCGGTTGTAAATAATTCAGCATCACTATTGTTTGCATCAAGTAATTTTACAACTACATCTTTAATTCCTAGTTCACCATTATCTTGAATACCGTCCTTATTTATATCTTCCCAAACGAAATCACCAACAGAAGCATAAACCGGCGGTGGAGGGGTATAAAACATTCCGGCATTTATATCTTTAACATTATCTCCTTCATTTAATGTTATGGTATGTAAACTTGTATTATTATTTGCAAAACTATATCCACTTGGTAAAGTAAATGTAACTTCATAACCTCCTGGACTTAAATTTTCAAATTTGTAATTACCATTATTGTCTGTTGTTGTGCTTGCAGAATATCCAGGATTATTACTTACTTTTATTATATTTACACTTACGCCACTTATTCCTGATTCTATTCCAAGACCATCAAATATTCCATTACCCCCTATACCATCGTCCCAAACAAGACCTTCAATCGAACCAGCCATTGGATCTGAAATTGATACATACATTCCGGCATCAATTCCGTAAATATGCTCACTATCACTTAAAGCAATTACATCTGAAAGACCTGAAAGTGAGTCTGCATCCGAATCACCGTTTTGTGAAGTAGGATAATTAACTTTTTTAGGACTGAATACATAACCATCTAATAGTTCAAACTTAACTTTATAATTTCCTGCAAATAAATTTGAAAACTGATAATTACCATTTGAATCTGTTACAGTTTCCTGTAAAGGCGGATTTGCTAAAGTTGGATCTGCATCTACATCAAATAATTTTACAGTTACATTTTCTAATGGTGGTTCTAAAGTTTTATCTCTTTGAATACCATTACTATCTAAATCATTCCAAACATAATCTCCTATAGAGCCTGTTTGTGGTAGAGTTGTAGGAGATGATACGCTACCGTTTTTATATGTTGTAGGAATACCAGCACCTTCAGTATTTGCAATTGAAGTAGATGTAGTTTCAACAAATTCAAGATTTGTTGTACCTCCCAAATAATTAAAATTCAAATGTAATAATACACCGTCTGTTATATTTAAAGGTGTTGTTCCAAACCAACCTATTCTAATTTGTCCATTTATATCATTAATAAAAAAATTACCTGCTGTTATTGGATCAGGATTTGATTGAAATGTTATTACATTCGGATCATAGTTTATTATTAAGCTAATTGCACCTAAATTACTAAACCCTGTAACATCAATAGGAACACTTATGTCTGAACCTGGTGTAGCGGTTATATCCGGTAAACTAACTGATGCTTGTCCAAATGTAAATGCGTTAAATAATATTGCAAAAGAAAAAAGTAATAGAATCTTTTTCATTGTTAACCCTTATTTTTATCTTCTACTAATAAACAATATATATGCCATAGAAATGTTTGATTTTGATCCAATTAGAGGGTTTTTTTATTGGTTATTTGTATCAGAATAGGACTATTTCTCTTTATAAATCAATGTGAGAATATTTAGAATTTTTTACTTTTTCGACGAGCGGTTAAATAATTCGACAATTAGAATGTTAAAAAGGTCCACTGGCTGAACCATCTATATCACCAGTTATAATTCCTTTTAGATTTTCTGCACTTAAATTTACATTTGTAATTGTGATTTGTTTGGTTTCAAAGGTCCAATTTGGTTTTGTAAATCCTGAAATTAGATTTGTAAATTTTCTTAGAATAACCAATGCGTCTGTAGCATTAACACCACCTGAATTATCTACATCTGCTGCTAAAATTCTTAAAGGATTTATAGTCACTAAACCCGTAAAATATCTGGCTGTTATAAGTGCATCTGTTGCATTTACATAAGTAGATGGAAAAGCAGCAGTAGAAACTGCTGTTAAATTATAAGTACCTGAAGCAACATTATTAAAATTGTAATTACCACCGGCATCTGTTAATGTTGTTAGACTATTCCCCCCTGTTGTAGGTGTTAATTTTACAGTTACGTTTGGCAGCGGACCTGAATTATTATTATCATAAGTAACATTACCAGAAACAGAGTAAGCAGTGTTCGATAACAACTCAAAGTTAGCAGTTAAACTTACATCATTAGTCAATGATAAAGTTATAATGTTTGAAGTTGATGTAGATGCTCCGCTCCAACCCACAAATTTATAGCCATGGGCCGGAATTGCTTCAATGGTAATAGGTACATCATTAAAATAAACACCACTCCAATTTGATTGTTCAACCATTACAGAATTAATTTTTACTTTACCATAATTGGGTTGATTTACTAAAAGTGTAACATTTGACGTTCCACTTAAATTAAATTTACTTACATAATTATTTCTTATATAAGGTAATCTGTTATTTGCAAAATCAATCATTGTTTGAATATTGCTATGCCAATCAGACATAGTTTCAGGATAGAGTTTATAATTACTTACAGGATTTGTGTGCCATTTTTCTAAATGATATGGCATCTCAGCTTCAATAGCAGTCTTCATTTGAGTGATTCTATCAACTACTCTTTGTGGAGTAAAATAAGTGTTTGAGTAGTCAGCAAAAGTATTAATAAAATTTGTTTTAAAGTCCTGGTTATCTAATAACTTCCTTAATAATACCGTTGACCAAGGAGGATTAGGCCAGCTTGAACCATTTGCTGTTGTTGCAAAATCTAAAGTTTGATGTTTGTAACCGTCCTCTGGTGCTCCTGTATTATCATAATCATAAAGTCCAAATCCAAAATCAGTGTCCATTAGAATCCATCTCCATTTACCATCAGGAGTATTACTTTTCCAATATTTAATATTGCTTCCCGGCCAATCAACATTATTAAAATAAATTTCAGAAACCATGTAAGAAATGAAATTATTTACATCCATTTGGGTTTTTACATATTCATAATTTGATGTTACAGACATATTATTATTTTTTATAAAATTATACATCGCATTATAATCTGCTGGATCTCCTTGTTTAATTTCCCCATTCAACTCAAGTCTTGTTACATTATTCGGATCAACACCATGATGAGAAGCTAAATAATGTTCATTTTCTTTTTCTCTTATGTTAAATATTCCCCAATATTCGCCATCAAGATATAATACTGCAGGTCTGTATGCTCTAATATCTAATCCCGTTTCTTTAACCAAGCTTTCAATCATTCCGTCTCTAATCATAGAGTTATTCCAATCTTGACCTGAACTTCTTAGTACAAGAGATTTAAATTTATCAATGGATAAGTCGGGAAAGATCTTATAATTTATTTCGCTGTATCCATATTTACCTCGAGCATGAATTGCCATTGATTTTTGTAAATATTCTCTTGAATAACCACCATGTATTTTTATTCCAGCATCAATGCTAAATCCTTGCGTACCATCAGGTTCATACATTTCAATATGAATTGGTCTTTCCCAATCTTGCCAGAAATTTGCTCTTTTATCAGGATCGCTCGGATTAGGTGGATTTGCAACAGGACCCGACACATAAATTCCTATATTTTCATCAAAAAAGTTTGCAGGATCAGTAGAGATTGAAATTACAGGAAGATTATTTCTTTCATTAATTAAATATGAATTTGTAATTGTTCTGCTTGGTAGTTTTCCGGCTTGATAAGCCTTTGCTCTAACTACAGTTGTTTTTGTAAAAGTTAATGATGAGCTATATACTGGTGATTGCTCTGTCGGTTCAGAACCATCAATAGTATAACGAATTGTTGTTTGCAGTGCTGATAAAATCAATGATACTGTTACTGAACCCGAATAAAATCCTCCGTTAACAGAAAATATTGGCGGACTTGTTAATCCTGCTGCTCCTGAAGAATTATTATTTGAACTTCCAGGTGTTTCTTCTCCGTTTGAAAAGTACAACCAATTTGGACTTCCATCTGGTTGTCTGCCCAAAGAAACATTAGGAGGTATAACCGTAGAAACCATATGGTCAACTAATGTTCCACCAGGAGATGTTAAAGTTATGGGTTCACCTGACTGACTAATTTTAAAATTTGCATGTAAATTTTGTATATCGGATATATTTGAAGTTCCGGAAGCAAATACAATTAAAAATTGGTGAGCACCTAATGTAACATTTGGAAATATCCATTTAAAAGGTAGTAGATCATCATCTGTTAGTCCGTAGCCATTTAAATTTACAGAAACATCTGAATTATTATATATCTCCAGCCAATCGGAGTAATTTCCATTATTATCTTTAAATGAAGTAGAATTTGAAGACATTACCTCATTTATTACAATATTTTGTGATAAACTTAGATTAGTAAATAGAATTTGTATCGATAAGATTAAAATCAGTTTAAATTTGTGCAATTTTGTCCTCTTTTTTAACTTCTATATATAAACAAGTTATATGCCATAGAAAAGTTAATTTATAATCTAAAATAGAGACTTTGTTTGTATTAAAATGTATCAGTTTAGGAATATATCTCTAAACCAATCAATTAATGCCTATCAGATTTTCGACAAAAGGTTAAATAACTCAACTAACTAGTTATTCAAAAGGACCAGTTACAGAACCATCTACATCTCCAGCAATTATTCCTTTCAAGTTTTGTAATGATAAATTTGAATTATCTACAGTGATTTGTTTAGTTTCAAATATCCAATCCGGTTTTGAAAATTCTGTAATCAAGTTTGCGAATCTTCTAACAATTAGTAAAGCATCTGTTGAATTTACATCGCCTGAATTATTAACATCTGCTGCTGAAATTCTTAGCGTTGTTAGTGAAACTAAACTTGCAAAATATCTGGTTGTAATTAATGCATCGGTTGCATTTACAAGAGAGGAATTTAATTGTAAAGAAGAAGAGGCTGTCAAATTATAATTACCGGCAATAACATTATTGAAACTATAATTTCCATTTTCATCTGTTAGCACTGTTAGATCATTGCCTCCGCTAATAGGAGTTAATTTAACAGTAATATTTTTCAGAGGAGTTGAACTTGTATTATCGTAAGTAACTTTGCCTGATACTGAATAATATGTAATATTATTTTCAGTTGTAACTCGCCAACTAATTTTTGACGTATCAGTTGAATTTGAAACTACCGCAGTAATAATATAATTTCCTGAAGGTCCAGTATTATTAAAAACAAAATCTGCTGAATTAGAATTACTAATTTCATTTCCATTTATTTTCCATAAATAATTAATGGTTTCACCGTTTGGATCAACCGCATTTATATGAAAATTTAAAGATGGTTCTGAAAGACTGATATTATTTCTATCATTTAAAAAAACTGATTCTTTGTTTATTGTTTTTGAAATAGTTTTACCCGGTAACCATGAAATAATTTCAGGCGGGAAAGTATTCTTTAAAAATTGTTCAATTATATTTTTAGTAATTTTTTGTACATAAACATCATTTGGTAATCCTTTTGCCCAGTTAAGAGTTGATGCGGTAAAAACAGCACCACGATTTTGTGTATGATATAAACCCATAACTCCGTGACCGTTTGGATAATCTTCTAGATTGACAGCTGGAGATAAACCAAGAATTCTAAAATTTGTTGGTGCTTTGTCATTACCGGTAACAGTAGGAATTCCGTTCTGCCAAGTAAAATCATTTCCATCAACTTCAGCACCTACAATGCTGGCATCATATCCAAATTCATCACCGTCTTTTAATCCGGTTCCATTATATACCCAGTAATGTGAATTATAAACAGCATAATCTCCATAACCTTGATTTTTGGATAATGTGCCGTCCTCATAATTTACAATTCCACCTTCTCTGAAAGTTACACCTGTAATTTTTGTTTCAGGATTATAGACAGGATAATCATACCATCGAGTGGTTACTATTTCATTATTTATATTCAACATTGGATCCTTATCCGGATCTTTATAACAAACCATTGTTCTTTCATTATCTTCTAATCTAACCTGCCACCAATATGTGTTGCCTGATAAAATCATTAATCTACCGCCATTATTTACAAAACTTTGCACTTGATCTCTTTCCTGAAGTGTTACATACTCATCGTGACCAACATCAATTATAACATCATAATTTGAAAGCAAATTCGGGTTTTGATAAATATCCACATTGGTTATATATTCAGCTAAAATATTTTCAGTGCTCATCCATTTAATTAAATTTTCTGCCCAATCGTGAAAATCATTTAAACTGCTATGAGTAAAAGGTCTGTCAAACGAAACTTTAAAAGATTTTTGATTATTTGTTGAATTATAATCATATGAACTTTTCCCGCCAAAATTATTATATGCATTCCAATTATTTACAGTTAATATCACTCCAATTTTTGAATATGAACCAAGAGTATTATTTTTTACAATAAAAATTATTTCACCGCTATTATTATAATATTGATCAGAAAAAGGAAATGTTGCTTTGTAAACCCCGGATTCCCAATTGTTTGGGATAATTAGTTCAAAACTTTTATTCCAATTACATCCATTTTTATAAGCATCTGATGGTGTTGATTGAAGTCCGCCCTGTAAAAATGAAGAAGTATAAACTAATCCAGCATTTATTCCTAATTTGTAAATTTTTAATTGGTAAGATTGTTCTGAAGTTGAGATATAAAATTTTACTGTTTCCCCTTTGGAAAACGAAAATTTATTTGTGTAACCACCTTCGTTTGCATAATCAGCAAAGCTGAAATGGTTAAAAATCAATAAAAAAATTAGAATTATAAGAATTCTATTTTTAGTTAAGGTATACATATCACATACATCGCTCAATTGATATGCCACTTAAAAAGTTTATTTTTGAACAATTTTAGAATTATTTGATTACCAAAATGAGACTGAATTTAATTATGTCTATAAATATTTTATTGCCCATCTTTTTCTAATTCTTGATATACAAAAAAAATATTTCCCTGTGTTGAGAATATTAGACAGCAAATGTCTATTCCTTGATTTTAAAAATCTTATTTTCAGCTTAATTTCGTTGTTTTTAGACTAATATACTTTGGTCTATAAATTGTTACTATTGTCTAAAAAATTGAATTATCTACATCTTTTTGTAGATTACAACTGTTAAATTATTTTTTTATTCAAAAAATTATTTTTTAATTAAAATTCAGAGGGAAAAATGCTAAAGAAAATTTTAATACTGGCAATTTTTTTTGCAGCTCCAATGATGTTTGCTCAATCTAAGTCATTAGAATATGTTGGTGTAAAAAAATGTGGAATGTGCCATAAAAAAGCAAAAGATGGTGAACAATTAAAAATTTGGGAAAATAGTAAACATGCCCAAGCTTACACAGTTTTAACAACTGAAAAAGCTGATAAAATTGCTATTGAAAAAGGATTTACTACTAAAGCTGTTGAAACACCTGAATGTTTAAAATGTCACGTAACAGCTTACAATGTTGATGCATCTCTTCTTGATAAAAAATATTCAAAAAAAGATGGGGTTGGATGTGAATCTTGTCACGGACCTGGTGGAGATTATGCTAAAAACAAAATAATGAAAGACAAGAAATTATCTATTGAAAACGGATTAATGGTTTATACCGATTTTAAAAAAGAACTTTGTGAAACATGCCATAATCCTGACAGTCCAACTTTTGTTGCCAGAGATCTAGATAAAATGTGGGAAGAAATAAAACATAATATTCCAGATAAGAAATAATTTTTTCACATATTATTTATTGATTGAATGAAAAAATTATTCATCCTATTTATATTATCGGTTAGTTTTATAACCAGTGTTTATTCACAAAAACTAACCGGTAATATTTCTTCGTCAATATATTCCTTCGAAAGATTCAGTTCTCCAGGTAATTCTGAAAAATCTGTCAGATTATTCCAGCTGTTAAACCTAAATTTCAGTAAAAGTGATTTCACTGTAAAAACCTATCTAAACTTAGAAAATGATTTTTCCCAAAATTTAGTTACTGATCCAAGACTAAGACTATATAATTTTTATGTTGAAGGCAGAAATATTTTTGATATTGTTACACTTAGACTTGGAAGACAGCCACTATTTAATTCGTTAGCCGGTGGAATTTTTGACGGAATTAATATTGGAGTTAAAACAAATATAATTTCAATTAAAGGATATTACGGAGCAAATGTTCCTGCATATCAAAAATTTGAGGTTGTTTCTAATTGGAGTGATAATTTTATTCTTGGTGGGAAAATTTCAACTGATTACTTGACCAATACAAATATTTCTATCAGTTA
>Ga0210038_1000810_pt1:15000-17612 | contig 17612 bp, 11 predicted proteins | sample CryGeyCG2114_020_FD_183970 | JGI IMG/M metagenome (GOLD analysis project Ga0210038, IMG submission 183970) | Groundwater microbial communities from aquifer - Crystal Geyser CG15_big_fil_post_rev_8/21/14_0.20 (SPAdes) (version 2) | ecosystem: Environmental > Aquatic > Deep subsurface... | reverse complement strand
ATAGAGACCGAACTGTCTCACGACGTTCTGAACCCAGCTCGCGTGCCACTTTAATGGGCGAACAGCCCAACCCTTGGGACCTTCTCCAGCCCCAGGATGTGACGAGCCGACATCGAGGTGCCAAACCTCCCCGTCGATATGAGCTCTTGGGGGAGATCAGCCTGTTATCCCCAGAGTACCTTTTATCCTTTGAGCGATGGCCCTTCCATGCGGAACCACCGGATCACTATATCCGTCTTTCGACCCTGATCGGCTTGTAGGCCTCACAGTCAAGCACCCTTATGCTATTGCGCTCTGCGTACGGTTACCAAGCGTACTGAGGGTACCTTTGAAAGCCTCCGTTACTCTTTTGGAGGCGACCACCCCAGTCAAACTACCCACCACACACTGTCTCCATTGCTGGATTAGGCATCAGATAAATAAAGGGCGGTATTTCACCAACGACTCCACCATGCCTTGCGACACAGCTTCAAAGTCTCCCGCCTATCCTACACATCATTTACCCAATACCAATGTGAAGCTATAGTAAAGGTTCATGGGGTCTTTTCGTCCCGTTGCGGGTACGCGGCATCTTCACCGCGACTACAATTTCACCGAGCTCATGGCTGAGACAGTGCCCAGATCGTTACACCATTCGTGCAGGTCGGAACTTACCCGACAAGGAATTTCGCTACCTTAGGACCGTTATAGTTACGGCCGCCGTTTACTGGGGCTTCAGTTCAATGCTTCCCTTGCGGTAACATCCCCCCTTAACCTTCCAGCACCGGGCAGGTGTCAGGCCTTATACTTTATCTTTCGATTTCGCAAAGCCATGTGTTTTTGCTAAACAGTCGCCTGGGCCTATTCACTGCGGCTTCTCATGCAAGCATGAGGAAGCGCCCCTTCTCCCGAAGTTACAGGGCCATTTTGCCTAGTTCCTTAGCCATGATTCACTCGAGCACCTCAGGATTCTCTCCTTGACTACCTGTGTCGGTTTGCGGTACGGGTACCATATCAATATGCTTAGAGGTTTTTCTTGGAAGTCTGATTAGGATCACTATCCACGCTGCCGAAGCATTGTGGTACTATCAGGTTCATCAGGCTGTGCGGATTTGCCTACACTGCCTATAACTACACCCTTCAACGGACTATTCCGTCAGTCCGCGGATCTTTCACTGCTCCGTCACCCCATCGCTCAATACGGTAGTATTGGAATATTAACCAATTGTCCATCGACTACCCCCTTCGGGTTCGCCTTAGGTCCCGACTAACCCTGATCCGATTAGCGTTGATCAGGAAACCTTAGTCTATCGGTGGGCGGGTTTCTCACCCGCCTTATCGTTACTTATGCCTACATTTGCTTTTCTATACGCTCCAATGCCCATTGCCAGGCACCTTCATCGCAGAATAGAATGCTCCCCTACCAGTGTACTTGCGTACAATCCTTAGCTTCGGTGATATACTTAATGCCCGATCATCATCGATGCCCTGTCGCTCGACCAGTGAGCTGTTACGCACTCTTTAAATGAATGGCTGCTTCCAAGCCAACATCCTGGCTGTCTATGCAACTGGACCACCTTAGTTCAACTTAGTATATACTTTGGGACCTTAGCTGAAGGTCTGGGTTCTTTCCCTCTCGGACTTGGACCTTAGCACCCAAGCCCTCACTGCAGGATTAATTTTATAGCATTCGGAGTTCATCAGGATTTGGTAGGATGTGACTCCCCCTAGTCCTATTGGTAGCTCTACCTCTATAAAACATCATCCCACGCTGCTCCTAAAAGCATTTCGGGGAGTACGAGCTATTTCCCAGTTTGATTGGCCTTTCACCCCTACCCACAACTCATCCAAAAACTTTTCAACGTTAACTGGTTCGGTCCTCCATTTGGTTTTACCCAAACTTCAACCTGGTCATGGGTAGATCACAAGGTTTCGCGTCTACCCCCCCTGACTAAGCGCCCTGTTCAGACTCGCTTTCGCTCCGGCTACGTGACTTAATCACTTAACCTTGCCAGGGAGGAGTAACTCGTAGGCTCATTATGCAAAAGGCACACCGTCACCCGATTTACCGGGCTCCGATCGCTTGTAAGCGTATGGTTTCAGGTACTATTTCACCCCCTTATTCAGGGTACTTTTCACCTTTCCCTCACGGTACTGGTTCACTATCGGTCTCTCAGGAGTATTTAGCCTTACCGGATGGTGCCGGCAGATTCAGACGGGATTTCACCTGTCCCGCCCTACTCAGGGTACCACTACCGCCCAAAACATTTCCTTTACGGGGCTATCACCCTATACTGCTTGCCTTCCCATGCAATTCAAGTTTTGTTTTGTTAAGATATCGTGGCCCTACAACCCCAAGCTAGCCGTAACTAACCTGGTTTGGGCTTTTCCGCGTCCGCTCGCCACTACTAACGGAATCATTATTATTTTCTCTTCCTCCGGGTACTTAGATGTTTCAGTTCCCCGGGTTTGCCTCCATTGCTGGATAATACATCTTCAATGTACTGGGTTGTCCCATTCGGAAATCTGCGGATCACATCGTATGTGCCAATCCCCGCAGCTTATCGCAGCTTATCACGTCCTTCATCGCCTCTGAGAGCCAAGGCATTCCCCATACGCCCTTACTTACTTTC
>Ga0210038_1000810_pt1:0-12500 | contig 17612 bp, 11 predicted proteins | sample CryGeyCG2114_020_FD_183970 | JGI IMG/M metagenome (GOLD analysis project Ga0210038, IMG submission 183970) | Groundwater microbial communities from aquifer - Crystal Geyser CG15_big_fil_post_rev_8/21/14_0.20 (SPAdes) (version 2) | ecosystem: Environmental > Aquatic > Deep subsurface >... | reverse complement strand
TACTTTCGATAAACGTTTTATAAAAGGCCCTGAAACCTCCCATAAATTTTGAGATGATCTCGTTCGATCACCCCTTTCTTAACTTTCTTCCCTCTGGTCTCTCCCAAAGCGGATGCAAAGGTAAACTAATCTTTTCTAATTCCAACTAACTAAATCAAAAAATAATTTAAAGTTTCGTTGGTGTAAGCTTTTCAATTTGTGTCCGCTTCGTTCAAACGGGATGCAAATGTAGCATGGTAATCCTTAGGAATCCAAACCTTCTCCAGAGATTTTTTAAATAAAAAGTTAACGACTTGAAGATCAATTGCTAGAGCGCGAAGATTTTTTGTATAAAGGTACCGTACTACACGGTTCACCATACATTATTGATTTTGCAACAGGCATTAGTAGTCGAGTAATTTCTACATATGCGGATTCAGAAATTGGTAAATCTCCGCATCCTTTAATCACGACAGGTCGATTTTCGAATAAAGTCAAGTCGATTTTCGAGAGTGCCTCTTTGAAAAGTGCGAACTCAAGCACTTCGTTTTTTCCAAATACAACTATATTGGCATAAGGCGAAAGCTTCGTAGCCAAGAGCATATAAGCCCAAGTTGGGACGATAGCATCCTCGGAACAAAAAAGCGCTACGTTTTTACCTTGATAAATTGACCAATCGTGGTCTTTAATAAATTCTCTGAAGTCCTTCTCCTTTAAAATCAACCCTTGAAAGAGGTGTTGAGCAATATCGTATTCAACTCTTTCTCCCCCATGATAATAATCTTCGAGGTTCAAGGTGACTATCGGACTACTTGCCACACGATTGATAATTTCCTTCTCTTCCATCTTATAATAATTTCTTCGGTTTGGTAGCAATAAAGTCCTTCAAGTAATAGGGCTCGAAATAAGCCAAATCTTCAAACTCATTTCTTTGATAAGCTTCAAAGGCCAAACTGCCGATTGATGAGGCTGACGGACTAATATTCTCTATAAGTACAATATTGGCTTCTTCCACTCTAAAGTCCTTGAACTTATCTGCGCCATTTCCGAAGAACAACGCTTGACCTTTATCTAATGTTCCTTGAAAAGAAGTTTCATCTAATACTTTTGCGTTAGTCGCTTCGATTTGATTGAGTTCATGATCGAATATGGCAGTATAAACTTCCATTCGTCTTGCATCAATCATTGGGCATAATAACAGTTTTGAATGATTCACTTGATTAACCTCATGCGCCATGGCCAACAAAGTATTGATTGCTATCAAGGGCTTATCGAGCGCGTAACAAAGCCCTTTGGCAGTGCTTACTCCAATTCTTAATCCTGTGTATGAGCCAGGGCCTTTAGACACCGCTATGGCATCGAGGTCGTTCATTGACAAATCTACTTGCTTCATCAACTGGTCGATTATTATGGTCAATAAGCTGGAATGAGATTTTTCCAGAAACATTTTCTGATAGGCTAATGGCACTCCATCCACAGATATACAAACCGAGCAGACAGTTGTCGAGGTCTCAATACTTAGAATTTTGATCACAATGATCTTGGGTTAAAATTGAAAACAGAACGGGCCTTAGGCAATAAGCTGAAGTAACTTATCTACAATCACCACTACTAAAAACAGTACAAAGATATAACTGATGGTGCGATTAGAAAGCTTCCTAGCAAATCTTACTCCCAAAGGAGAGCCAATTACAACGCCCGCAGATAAAATCAGCGCAAGCGGCCAGACAATATAACCTATGTTATTTCCTTTGAGCTCAAGAACTGGGCTTTCAAACAAATTGGAAATTGACATTATGAATGAACTGATGAAGATGACGCCTAAGGAAATCGACTTTGCCTTTTTCATGTCGACATTGAACTTGAGATTTAAGGCAGAAATAATAATGACTCCTCCGCCAAGACCTGAAAGCGCTGAAAGTATCCCGGCCAAAGCGCCAATACCCCCGATTTTCAGGTCCTCAATTGGATGCATTTCTGGATTAGGTTGCTTTCTAGTCCCTTTCAAAGTTCGGTAGGCAATGAACAAGAGCAAGCCAATTACAACCAAATTGAATTTATCTCTTTGATAAAATGGTGTATTGACGACCAAGTTTAAGCAAAGCAATGAGCAAACAGTGGCAAAACCGCCCATAATAATCACTTCCTTCCAGTAGAATTCCTTCTTAAGAATGAGTGCAATATTACCTGAGAGCGCTGCGAACATAGTACCCACCAAGGAATTTGCAATCGTAAACTGAACAATTTCAGCATCTGGATAGCCCATCTCTAGAAGTAGATAAGGCAGAATGAGTATGTAAAGCACCCCTCCGCCAATTCCAATAAGGCCTGCTAGAAAACCGCCTATAATACCTATTAGAAAGAGCAGGATGTAGTCCAATATTTATAGGTTGATCAAGTCTGGGATGAAGAATTACTGACCCTTAATTATCTTAGCATACTTAGCCGAATCATTCAACACTTGAATGGCTTGCTTTAAATCTTGGTCATTTTCGAAAGAAGCTTCTAATCTTCCTTCTTCTAAATAGAACCTAGAGACAAATTCCTCTTTTAATAATTGCTTTAACTGGAGTTTGTTAGCCTCAATATCAGCGGCCTTGTCATGACCGAGAGCCTTTTCGATTTGCGAAATCTGACTTTGAATTTTACCCAATGCGTCATTTGACTGTGCCACCTCCTTGAGTCTTTCGACTTCTTTCTCAAGTGGGCTGGCATAATCAAAATCTTGGGTTAAAGCCCAAGCCTTGAAATCATTGAATATTTTATCGGTGATTTGAAAATCTTTAATGTCTGCAATCGAATCGATTTGTGTTTCATATTGATTGCCGAATTTTAGTAGCAAGCTTTCTCTTAACATTCCAATTGTCACAGGTGCCAACTTCTTTGCATCCACCAATAAATCAGGATCTACTCCGCCTCCATCATAAACTGGCCTCCCCCCTCTTGTCTTGAAAAGTGTTTTTAAAGAATCGGGTACCTTGCCTACACTGCCATCCTCATTCCGATTTCCATAGTCAAGCGCTTGAATGCATCTCCCGCTTGGTGTGTAATATTTTGCAATAGTGACCTTCATTTGAGAATTATAAGAAAGTGGTAAAGTTCTCTGTACCAATCCTTTTCCAAAGGATTTCTGCCCAACGATTACACCACGATCATAATCTTGAATCACTCCAGCCACAATCTCAGAGGCTGATGCGCTATTGCTAGAAGTGAGCACCACCAATGGTATTTCTTCATCTGTTGAAGAATTTAAAGTTTTATAAGTCGCATTGGTCTCTTCTAACTTTCCTTTTGTGGTTACTACCAACTCTCCTTTAGGAATGAATATGTTAGAAATATTGACCGCCTCATTGAGTAAACCACCTGGATTGCCTCGTAAGTCGAGAATCACTTTATTAGCTCCTTGCTTTTTAAGTTCACGCAGCGCACTTTTCACTTCCTTTGAAGCATCATTCGTAAATCCAGTTTGTTTGATAATTCCAATATCCGCAGTCACCATTCCGAAATAGGGCACATTTGGTAAGTCTATTTTTTCCAAGTCAACACTGATATCTAATGTACCCACATTTTGTCTATTGACTTTTAGTTTTACTTTTTTGGAAGCCTGACCTTTAATGTATTCACTAGCCCGTTCAAAGTTGCCTTTTACATCAATTCCATCGATACTGATAATTTCATCACCCCTTTTCAAACCAGCTTTGGCTGCAGAAAATCCTTTATCAGGCATTAAAATCATTACTTTATTATCGATAAGCGCGACTTGAGCACCGATACCACCATATTCCCCTGTATTTTCTGTGCGAGCGTCTTCAATCTGATCTTCTGAATAAAAGTTAGTGTAAGGATCGAGCCGGTTGAGCATTTCGTCAATCCCGACTCGCATGAAAGTATTAGGATTAATATCGTCAACATAATTGGCGTTGACCTCTTTATACATTGTGGCGAAAATATCGAGGTTTTTAAGGATTTCGAAGTACTTATCGTTTTGTGGAGCCGTAAAAGACCAAAGCGCGAAGCCCGACAAAAGGACTAAAATCACATATCGCTTCTTGAATTTATTCTTTGACATCTTCTTATTCATATTGTGAGCCAAACGGTCATTGTGCCGTTCTGTTATTCGAAATTACAATTTCGGTAGAATGACTCAATATATGGCGAAGAAATAAGAATGCATAAACCGAAGCGGAAAACTAATCGGTTGAATGGGAGGCTTTTTACTCAGAAACTTCTGAATTCAACTCAACAAGCCTTGCAATGAGCTTCTTTACTTTCGATTCAATGAGTTTGTATTCGTGGATTTCCTTGCCTGTATAAATCAAGCCAAGGCAAAGTGACTTCGTTGTGGCCTCTTCATGCTCAAGTGAATGCTTATTAAGACGGTAAGCTTCCTTAATTCTGCGCTTGATCTTATTTCGATCAACGGCTTTTTTGAATTTCTTCTTAGATACAGAAACTAAGAATTGAGGCAAAGATTGGTCATTATCGTATGGATTCGATATGTAAACAATCTTGAAGGGGTACAAATAAAAAGAGGAGCCTTTTTCGAAAAGCTCCTGAATTATTTTTTTGCTATGCAATCTCTCCGTTTTCGGGAAAGTGTATTTCAATTTCTTGGGTTCGATGACTTTGAGGTTTTAAAATATGAAAACCTCGGCCGAGGAGAAGATTACTTCTTGCCTTTTTTCTCGTCAGAAACGGTCAATTTATGTCTGCCTTTAGCTCTTCTGCTAGCCAGAACTCTTCTACCGTTAGCTGATTCCATTCTTGCTCTGAAGCCGTGCTTGTTCTTTCTTTTTCTCTGCGAAGGTTGGAATGTTCTTTTCATTGTATAATTAATTTCTTATGGTCTGTTCCAAAAAGGACTGCAAAGATAGGCAGCTTTTTTAGATATGCCAACGTGAACAAGAAAATGTTTAAGTATTTCCTCTGGCATCAAAGGTAATGAAAATATGCCCAAAATCGGCACAGGGCTCGTTTTTCGAAACTCGATTCGTTTGGCCCCCAAAATTATTTCAGTAATTGTGTAAAGCGCAAAGCCATTAAATTAAATTCGAACATGCATTATACCATCTCTTACGGCAATCCGAATAAGCATATTATTGATATCGCACTTAAGCTATCCAACATTGAGCAAGACCAAATAATACTCAATTTACCTTCGTGGAGACCGGGGAGATATACTATTCAAAACTTCGCTAAAAACATCATGAACATTAAGGCTTATGATGAAAATGGAAATACCATAGCCTACAATAAGTTAACTAAGGACAAATGGATTGTTGAAAGTGTCGGATTAAAGCAGCTCACCATAAAGTATAGCTACTATGCCTTTTTAATGGATGCCGGGAATTCTTGGTTAGACGAAGAACAGCTTTATATTAACTTCATCAATTGTTTGCTTTATGCAGAAGGTAGATTGAGCGAGTCTTGTTCCGTTGAGATCAAAGTGCCCGAAGATTATCAATTTGCAACGGGCTTAGCGCAAGTAGGTCCGCAACTCTTTAAAACAGATAATTATTATCATTTGGTGGATAGCCCATTAGTGGCTACCAAAAAATTGAAAAAGATAAGCTATGAAGTTCAAGGATATCAATTCTATCTATGGATTGTAGGTGAATTTCCGAGAACTGAAGAGGATGTTGTCCATGATTTTAGACGATTTACCGAATTACAAATTGAAGTCATGGGCGGTTTTCCATGCAAAGACTACCACTTTATTTATCAGTGTTTGCCCTACCGACATTACCATGGCGTTGAACATTGGAATTCTACAGTAATCACTTTGGGGCCTTCTTCTGAGTTGAATGAAAGACCGCTTTATAAGGAATTCCTTGGTGTGAGTTGCCATGAGCTTTTCCATACCTGGAATGTCATCCGGCTTCGACCGAAGGAGATGGTGCCCTATGATTTTCAATCCGAAAACTATCATGAAACAGGTTTTGTGACTGAAGGTGTAACCACCTATTATGGCGACCTTTTCTTACAACGAAGTGGTGTATTCAGTTTGGAAGAATATCTAATTGAGTTAAATAAACTCCTCGAAAGACACTATTTAAATGATGGACGCAAGAACATGTCCGTTGCAAGTTCTTCCTATGACTTATGGTTGGACGGCTATGAAAAAGGCGTGCCAGGCAGAAAAGTGTCCATTTATAATGAAGGCGCATTATTGGCTTTGATCCTTGATCTTAAAATTCGAATCAAAACAGATCATAAGAAAAGCCTGGATGATGTAATGAAGTTGATGTGGATTCGGTTTGGGGAAAACCAAAAGGGGTATACATTCGAAGATTACCAACAAATTTGCGAAGAAGTTTATGAGTCTTCATTAAGCGATTATTTCGAGCATTACATCTCAGGGACTGAATCATTCGAAAAGGAACTTTCCATTTTATTCCCTCAATTTGGTTTGAATTTCGAACTTAAATCTTCGGCAAAGCCAGAAGAAAAGCGTTTCGGAATTAAAGTGACTGAACAAGGAGGACGCCATTTTATTGATGCCTTAGCACCCAACTCACCTGCCGAAGAAGTGCTTAGCCTTAAAGATGAAGTACTCAATTATGGAACTTTAGATTTTGAAAAATCTCAAACCATTCAACTTGAAATCAACAGATTTGGAAGAAAGCTGAATTTCGAATTGACTGCCGATGAAGGAAATTACTTCTCTATTTACCAAGTGTCATTATCTGACCAAGGCGAAATGGCTCGTAATCAATGGCTTGGAGAATAATTGATAACTTGATTGAAATTTAAGAAACGAAACTAGCCCAAAGCCTGAAGCAAATCAATTATGAAAAGACCACTACTAATATTTTTAAGCCTTATTTTATTCAGTCAGGTAAGTATCGCCCAAAAGAAACAAGGCAAGCTCTTTATCATAGGCGGTGGTAGTCGGCCTGCTTCATTGATCAATGCCATGATTGATGAAGCTGGTTTAAGAACCGAAGGATACGCTGTGGTATTGCCAATGTCAACAATGTATGGCGATGAAGCTATGGCCTCTGGCAAAAAGCAATTCACCGATAATGGTATTAAAAACGCTACCGCTTTTAACTTCGAGAAAGGTGAAACGCCAAACCCTGTTTTGCTTGATTCCATTAGAAAAGCCAAGTTGATTTACATTTCTGGTGGTGACCAAAATAGATTCATGGGAATTGTGGCAGGCACTGAAATTGAAAAAGCCATTTGGGATTGCTTTAATAACGGAGGAATGATTGCAGGCACAAGTGCGGGTGCGGCAGTAATGAGTGAAAAAATGATCACTGGAACTCAAGTGGCTTACCCCGATGAAGAAGGCGGCTTTAAGGTGATGGAGCAAGGCAATGTCGAATTGGCCAATGGTTTGGGATTCTTGAAGAAAGCCATCATCGACCAACATTTTGTAAAAAGAAGCCGCTATAACCGTATGCTGACATTGACCATGGAGCATCCAGAAATTAAATGTATTGGCATTGATGAGTCCACCGCCATTGTGGTTTCGGGCGATAAGGTAAAAGTGGTTGGTGCTTCTCAGGTATTAGTGTTCGATGCGGGAGGCAAGAAGGCTAAACTTCAAGGAAAAAAATTAGGCCAAAAGGATATCAAACTCTCAATTTATTTAGCTGGAGATGAGTTTAGTTTGAAATGAAAATCTCCTTTCTGAATTCAGAAAGGAGATTGAATAGCACCAAAAAATAGACCGAAATCTAGTGCCAAGACTTACATATCAGCAATTTCTCTTACTTCAATATTACCATCTTCGGCCTCTAAAATTGGGCAGCCTTTTGAAATTTCGACTGCTTGTTTTAAGTCTGTGGCATTGACCATTAAATAGCCCCCAACAATTTCAGCACCTTCGGCAAATGGCCCATCGGTAATCAATTGACCTTTCTTAGACACTTGCATGCCTTCAGCTTTTAAGGGCAAACCATCTATCAATTGACCTCTTTCGGCCAATCCTTGCATCCAAACTCCCCATTTGGCCATTTCCGCTTGTACTTCTTCTGGTGACATTTCGGCCATTCTAGCATCGCCACCTCTAAACAGGTATAAAAACTTCTTCATGTTGTTAAAAATTTTTGGTTTCAAAAAATTGAATTGTACGTGATTTGCCCAATGACGATGACTCAGAACTTCTGGGGACATTTTCAAAAATTAATTTGCAGAAATTTTTTCTAAACATGACTTGAGGATTGAAACTACTTCTATTTGTTCATCTTTATTCAAAGCAGCAAAGCCCATTCTAATTCCATTATGACCAGCATTGTAAGGATCATAATTCACATAATCAGGAATAATTAAACCCTTTTCTAAGCAACTTTGCGCCACTTTAGCCCAATTGATATCTTTTCTAAGAATTACCCAGAAGGCCATCCCTCCTTCTGGTACTTGAAATTCTAAATAAGGTGATAAATGAGTTTGAAGTAACTGATAAAAATGATCCCGTCTTTCTTGATAGGTCTTCAGCGCCTTTCGAATATGTCTTTGTAAATCTCCTTGCTCAATCATTAGAGCGATGGCCCTTTCCATGATGGCATCGCCTTGTCTATCGATAATCCTTCTAAAATGACCAGCAGCTTCAATAAAATCCTTCGGCCCAACCAAATAACCTACTCGAATAGCGGGAGCCACTATTTTACACATCGCTCCCATATAAATCACATGATTGCCAGCATCTGTGCTCGCCAAAGGCAGCAATGGAGCACGTTGATAATGAAAATCATAATCGTAGTCGTCCTCTAAAATAGCAAAGCCATAGGTTCGCGCTAATTCTACCAAATGAAGCCTTCGCTCGGGACTCAAAGTAACTGTGGTGGGATGATGATGGTGAGAGGTTACAAAGACTGATTTGACGTCATATGTTTTACAAAAAGCCTCAATATCGGTTGTCACCAAACCATTTTCATCCACCTTAGCGAAGAGCAACTTGGCTCCAGCATCTTCTAAAGTAAGATTTGCCGCGATGTAATTTGTATTTCCTACCACGCTATAACCGCCTGATTTATGGATCAACTGCGAAGACAAATACATGCCCATTTGACTACCTCGGGTGATCATCACATTTTCTGGAGTGCAAGCAATTCCTCTGGTTTCTTGTAGATAATTTGCGAGGGTTATTCTTAATGACTCATCGCCATAAAATGAGCCATAAGCCAAGTGTTTCGCATTATAGCTTCGCGAAATAATCCCTCGATAGTGTCTCAGAATTTCAGTCATTGGAGCAATTCTTACATCGGGAATCCCTTCATCAAGGACAAGTTGTTGCTTTTTGGTAGGATAGTGCCGATGCAAATTCCTATTAGGATCAAAACTAAAACCCGCATTCGCCTGATGTCTACCATCGGTAGCATTTCCCACAGGCTGAATTTCTGGTAATTTATTGCTCACAAATGTCCCCTTCGAAGGTGTGGCTTCTGTCCAGCCCTGACTCAAAAGCTCGTCATAGGCCGCAATCACGGTTTTCCGGTGCAGGGTGAGTTGCTCAGCCAAGCTTCTAGTTCCTGGCAATTTTGTTCCTCCTTTTAAAATTCCCGACTTGATCAATTTCACCAAGGCGTTGTGCAATTGTAAGTAGATTGGCAGATCGGCATCGCGATCCAATTGAATAAGGGATTTGAATGAAATCATGTTGGACTGGCCATTAGCTAAAAAATAGGTTTACTAATAGTCCGACTAAAATAGATATTCAGCCGATGAAAAACTCAAAATCATGTTTCAATTTCTTTAAAGTAAGCCAAGCTGCGAACATCGAATTAATCTCCTCCCCATTTTAAGTCATTCCGCAGGAATCTTTTTCAGTAAACCAGGAATATGAGAAATAGCAACAGGTTAACTTTCTATCGTGAAATTCCGATGCCTCGGAATCTGCGAGATGACTTGTGGGGGTGAAATCGCTCTGAAATAGTTTATTCAATTTCAGAACGATACATTTATTAGATAATTAAAAAACTTCATTGTAATAAAGCTCTTACTTTCTAGAACTTGCTATTGTTTTATAGCTTACATTTTAATGACGAACAAACCACATTACAATCCATGTTTCTGGACAGCTTTTTGGAATACCGATTATCTAAATAATTTTAGACATCAAAAAAATGTAGGAGTCAAAGCTCGCGAAGTTCTGGTTAAAGCTTTATCCTTGAAAAATCTTAAAATCAGAACGGATAAAACAGCCAATTTATTCATCGAGCGTAATGGCGGGATCGCTGAACTAAACGAATCTGAAGTTTTGGACTATTGTCTCCGTTATTTCCCCGAACACTACTCAAAAGTAACAGATTACTATAGAACTAACACTGGGTTACTATTACTTAATATTGAAAATAAATATACAGGAATAGAAAACAGTGTAAAAGACTCACTAGAGCAAGTAATAAAAATTAGAAAAATACCCGACATAAAATCCAAAACTGAGATTTCAATATTTATCTATCTCCAAAAAACACGAAACATTTACTATCAAAAAAAGCAGAAAGAAAATTTTGAAAATAATGGGTTAGCGAAGTTTGAACGGCTTTTACACTTTATTAATATTTACACAGATCGTGATGAATTAATGAGCTCAATAATAGATATTTTGAGCTCTAAATGGACTTTATATAGATATAAAAAACCATCATTAATTCTTGGTGACAAACCTATAATTGAGGATCACAAATACCTATGGATAGCCATTGCTCCCGATCTCCTATTGAAAATTGATCTTTCTGTTAAAGTACCAGTTGAATTCAGAACGATTCATAAATCAATGTTTAACAAAAAAGAAATGATCAAATACAATAGATTGACGTATGAAACTTCCGAAAACAGTATAATTGGAACTTCCGAAAAACAATTAATTAAAATTAGTGGCACTTAACAAAGAACTGCTTAAAACACAAACCCCTTCCAATATTTAAGAAACCAAAAAACCATTTCGCTTTCGCAAAATGGCTTTCTAATTTTTAGCTTTTTCTAATCTTTACAACCAGCCTTGAATCTCGTCTAAAGTAGCTGCCGCAACATCCTGAAGTTTCAGCTTTTTTCTCATGCCGCCTAAATCATTCAACAATTTAGAAGCGGTTTGCTCCTTCAATTGATTGAGGGTATTGATGTTCAGTTTTCTTAAGATTTGCACCAATTCCAACCGCACACCATGCGCTACAAACTCCTCATCGGTAGTCATTTTGGCTTTCTTCTCTGGTTTCATTTGAGGGAAGAACAACACATCTTGGATGGAATTAGAATTGGTCATGATCATGGACAAACGATCAATACCAATGCCCAAACCTGCTGTTGGCGGCATACCATATTCCAAAGCACGGAGGAAATCTTCGTCAAGGGTCATGGCTTCGTCATCCCCTCTTTTACCTAACTCCAATTGCTCTTCAAATCGTTCTCTTTGATCGATAGGGTCGTTCAGCTCAGAGAAGGCATTACAAATTTCTTTACCATTACAAATGGCTTCGAATCTTTCTACCAAGCCTTCCTTGGTCCTGTGCTTTTTCGCCAAAGGCGACATTTCCACTGGATAATCGGTGATGTATGTCGGCTGAATCAATTTGCCTTCGCAATGCTCTCCAAAAATTTCATCGATCAGTTTTCCTTTACCCATCGAATCGTCAGTGTCCACTTTTAGCTTTTTCGCTGTTTCTCTCAGCTCAGCTTCATCCATTGCAGAAATATCAATTCCAGTAAAGTGCTCAATGGCTTCGAACATGGTGTAACGCTTCCAAGGTCTGGCGAAATCGATCAGGTTTTCACCCACTTGCACTTTGGTGGTACCATGAAGATCAATTGCCACTTTCTCTACCATTTCCTCCACCATGTCCATCATCCAATTGTAATCTTTGTAAGCTACGTACAGCTCTACTTGGGTAAATTCTGGATTATGGAAACGAGACATTCCTTCGTTTCTAAAGTCTTTAGAGAATTCGAAAACCCCATCGAAACCACCCACGATCAATCTTTTCAGATACAACTCATTCGCAATTCGCAAATAGAGGGTCATGTCCAAAGTATTGTGATGCGTTTTGAAAGGTCGCGCAGCAGCACCCCCATAAAGCGGCTGAAGAATTGGCGTTTCTACTTCTAGGTAACCTCTATCCGCCAAGAATTGACGCATAGAATTCACCATTTTCGTGCGCTTGATAAAAGCTTCTTTCACATGTGGATTCACCACCAAATCAACATAACGCTGTCTGTATCGTTGTTCTGGATCGGTGAAGGCATCGTGGATTTTGCCTTCTGCATCGGTTTTAGGCAATGGCAAAGGCTTTAGCGCCTTCGTTAATATTTTCATTTCAGTAACGTGCACTGAAATTTCTCCCACTTGCGTCACGAATACATAGCCTTTGATGCCGATAAAATCGCCAATGCTCAAGGTTTTTTTGAATACCGTATTGTAGAGGGTTTTATCCTCAGTTGGGCAAATATCATCTCTGCGCACATAGACCTGAATTCTACCGGCTGAATCCTGAACTTCGGCAAAAGAGGCCGAACCCATGATTCTACGGCTCATCATTCTCCCCGCAATGGTGATTTCCTTAAAGCGCTCAGGCTCC
>Ga0210038_1000808_pt1 | contig 17633 bp, 16 predicted proteins | sample CryGeyCG2114_020_FD_183970 | JGI IMG/M metagenome (GOLD analysis project Ga0210038, IMG submission 183970) | Groundwater microbial communities from aquifer - Crystal Geyser CG15_big_fil_post_rev_8/21/14_0.20 (SPAdes) (version 2) | ecosystem: Environmental > Aquatic > Deep subsurface >... | reverse complement strand
CATGTCGGAGCGCGCGGGCAAGATGATGAAGGAAGACATGGAAGCCATGGGCGCGGTGCGCCTGAAGGACGTGGACGAGGCCCAGTCGGCCATCGTGCAGGTCGCCAAGAACCTGGCAGACTCGGGCGAGATCGTCATCGCCACCGGCGACGAGGAAGGCGAACTGGTGTTCTGATCGGCGTCCCCGCCGGGACGGCCGCCGCGCCTTCTCCTACCTTGCCAGCAGAACCTCCCACAGCGGGCCCGCCACGACCGGCGGCGTGCCGTCGTGCAGCGGCGACGACTGGAACGTCACCTTCACGTCGCCCGACGCCATGTCCCAGGTCAGCGCCGCGCGCGTGTGGCCGACGTCGAAATCCAGAAGCAGTTCATCGCTGGTGACCACGCCGCCCTCGACGGTGAAGTCCATGGACGCGCGGCCCAGCCCGATGGAGCGTTTGTCGTTGTTCACCGCGCGTTGCAGGGGGGAGCCGAAGATGCGGCCCTCGGACAGGGTCAGGCGCCCGCCGCCCGTCACGGCGGAGATCAGTTCCGGCCCTGTCGCCCCCACGGTCAGGACCTCGACGTTACCGTGCAGGCGCCCGGCGACCCCGTGCCCGCCCAGCAGACCAGCCGTCATCAGGGCGGCGTCGAGATCGCTTCCCGACAGCGACAGCGACAGCGCCGTCTTGCCCTCGTTGGCCGTTGCCTCGGCGCGCGCACTGACCGTGCCGCCGAACATCGGCAGCGCACTGAACTCCGCCGCCAGGTTGGGCTCTCCCGTGCGCCACGACAGGCCCACCGCCCCCGCTCCCACGGCCAGATCGGGCGCGATCAGGCGCGACCACTTGACGCGCCCGCGGCCGCCGAGGGCGAAACGGCGGACCTTGGAACCCGCGTCCGCCCGAAACAATCCGGCGAGGCGCGCCGCCGCGGCCGCATGGCGCAGGTCGAGGGTGCCGGCCTCCAGGTCCAGTTCGATCAGCGGCAGCTTGTCGTCGACGTCGACGGCGACGCGCCCGGCCAAGTCCGTTGCCCCCAGGATCAGGCTGCGGACGGTCAGGTCGACCCGTCCGCCCTTGACCTCCGCCTGCAGGCGCGCCGACGCGCGGCCGATCAGGTCCACCGGTGCCGGCGCCCAGGTCTTGGCCAGGGCCTGGGAATCGTCCAGGTCCAGGTCGATGCCCGCGCTGAGGGCCCAGCGATGGCGGTGGGCCACGGTGCCGCGCGCCAGCAGGCTGCCGGGAGCGGCGTCGAGCATGACCCGGAACGGCACCCGGATGCCGTCGCGGAAGTCCTCGAGCCGGTGCAACTCGGCTTCGACATAGACGGGCTCGCCCTTCAGTCGGGCGTCGCCGCGCAGGCGCAGCACCTTGCCCTCCGCCGCGCGCGTGGCGCCGACCTCGACGGACAGGCCATCGAGCGTAAGATCGCGGTCGAACCGCGCGTCCGTGTAGCGCAGCATCCCGCCTTCGATCCTGAACGCAGATATTTCGGCGGCCGGCCAGGCGGGAATGGATATGGCGGGCTTCCCCGGCGGGGCCGGCGCCTCCCCGTCCAGGCGTGGCTTGCTCCGCGTGCTCCAGTTGTCGACCCCGTCGGGCCCGCGGTCGAGGCGCAGGCTTGGCCGCACGAGAACGAGTCGGCGCGCATGCACGGCACCGCGCGCCAACGCCCACAGGTCGAGATCGGCCTCCAGCCGTGCGATGCGCAAAAGCGGCGGGCTGTCCACGGGTACGAACCTGTTGCCCGGCAGGCGCAGGACCACGTCTTCCGCGTCGAGCCCGGGCGTACTCCAGAAGCGCAGTTCGGCCCCACCCTTCACCTCGACCCGGTAGCCGGTGACCCAGCCGCCGACGACCGAAACCAGCCGCTCCGCGCCGACCAGGATTGGCACCGCCGCGGCGCTGACGATCAACCCCGCCGCAACGGCCAGGACGACGGCCAAACGCGCCAGGGGCCGCCCGCCGTCGGCGCCGTCGCCTTCGAGAATATCCGCGGGATCGGCCAAGGTTCCCTACCCGCTTCCGTCCATGGCCCGCGCCGCCATGGTCAGGACTTGCGCACGACGATGACGAATTCGCCGCCGTCTGCGCGGCTTTCCACCAGGGCGTAGCCGGTGGCTTCGCAAAAATTCTCGAAATCCTTGGGGGCGCTGGGGTCCGTGGCGATCACGGTAAGCGTGTCGCCGGCCGCCAGCGGCCTCATGGCCTTCTTGGCCTTGAGCACCGGCAGCGGACATTTGAGGCCGCGCGCATCCAAAGTCTCCGGCATGTCGTCGTTTTTCCCCCAAGGGTCCGTGGAACGGCCTGTATTTTTCGGGATGCAGGGGGCCACCGCAAGGCCAATCGGCGGCGCGACCGGACGGTTTCATGGAAAATACCCGCTTCCGGGGCTTTTCTCGGCAGACGGAGGGGACTACAACGGGCGGGCCGCGACACGCCCTTGGGCCCGTCCCGGCGGCACAGCGCCCGCGTGATTCTTTCCCGATCCCGTCAGGACCCTGATTTGGATATCTACATGCCCATCGCCGAAATGTCGGTGAACATCCTGCTGATTTTCATGGTCGGCGCGGGTGTGGGGCTCCTGTCCGGCCTGTTCGGGGTCGGCGGCGGCTTCCTGATGACGCCGCTGCTGTTCTTCATCGGCATTCCCTCGGCGGTGGCCGTGGCGACCGGCGCCAGCCTGATCGTCGCCGCATCGATCTCGGGCGTGCTGGCCCATTGGAAGCGCGGCAACGTGGATTTCCGCATGGGCGGGTTCCTGCTGGTCGGCGGCGTCGCGGGATCGTCCATCGGAGTCTGGCTGTTCACCGTGCTGCGCGAGCAAGGCCATATCGACCTGGTGATCCGGATTTGCTACGTCGTGTTCCTGGCCATTATCGGCGGCCTGATGCTGACCGAAAGCCTGCGCGCCATGATGCGCCGCAGGAAGAACCAAGCGCGCCGCGAACACGTTCACAACTGGATGCACGGCCTGCCGTTCAAGGTCCGCTTCCGGCGCTCGCGTCTGTATATCAGTGCCCTGCCGCCACTGGCCGTCGGCCTGTTCGTCGGTCTGCTGGCGGGCATCATGGGCGTGGGCGGCGGATTCGTCATGGTGCCGGCGATGATCTACCTCCTGGGCATGCCGACGGCGGTGGTGGTCGGCACGTCGCTGTTCCAGATCATCTTCGTCTCGGCCAACGTCACCATCCTGCAGTCGGCGACCAACCAGACCGTGGACATCATACTGGCCCTGATCCTGCTGTTCGGCGGCGTGCTCGGCGCCCAGATGGGGGCTCGCATGGGGGCCAGGATGCAAGGTGAACAGCTGCGCGGAATGCTTGCCGTGATCGTGCTCGCGGTCTGCGCCAAGCTGACCTACGAACTGGTCCTGCCGCCGACGGAGTTGTTCTCGATCGCCGAGATCGCCCGTTACTGAACGGATCGGGGCGACCCGGCGACGAATTATGTCCCGATTTCCGGGAAATCGCCGGGAACAGGTGAAATAAAGGTTTTACAGTGCCGGGTGCTATATTATTACTTTTCGTGGGGGCGCAGGATTCCCTTGTAATTTCACACTGTTACTCTCCTGGCCCGCCGTTGTCAGTCGCCGAGCCCGCCGGGAATCAGAGTTGGATATCTACCTCCCCATCGCCGAGATGTCGGTCAACGTATTCGCGATCTTCGGCATGGGCGCAGGCGTGGGATTTCTATCGGGCCTGTTCGGCGTGGGCGGCGGCTTCCTGATGACGCCGCTCCTCATATTCACCGGCATTCCGCCCTCCGTCGCCGTGGCGACCGAAGCCAACCAGATCGTCGCCGCCTCGGTATCCGGCGTGCTGGCGCACTGGAAACGCGGCAACGTCGACCTGACCATGGGCATGGTGCTGCTGGTCGGCGGCGTGATCGGCTCGTCGGCCGGCGTGTGGCTGTTCACGTTGCTGCGCGAACTGGGGCAGGTCGATCTGGTCATCAAGCTCTGCTACGTCGTGTTCCTGTCGATCATCGGCTTCCTGATGCTGATCGAGAGCGTGCGCGCGATGATGGCGCGCAAGCGCGAGGTGCTCCGGCGACAGCATTCCCACAACTGGCTGCACGGCCTGCCGTTCAAGATGCGGTTTCGCCGCTCGCGCCTCTACATCAGCGCGCTGCTGCCGCTCGGCGTCGGCATCTTCGTCGGCCTTCTGGCGGCCATCATGGGTGTGGGCGGCGGGTTCGTCATGGTGCCGGCCATGATCTACCTTCTCGGCATGCCGACCTCGGTCGTCGTCGGCACGTCGCTGTTCCAGATCATCTTCGTCACCGCCAACGTCACGGTACTGCAGTCCGTAACCAACCAGACCGTCGACGTGGTGCTGGCCCTCATGCTGCTGGTCGGGGGGGTCGTCGGCGCCCAAGTGGGGGCGCGCGTCGGCGGACGCATCCACGGCGAACAGTTGCGCGGCATGCTCGCGCTCATCGTCCTCGCGGTCTGCCTCAAGCTGACCTACGACCTGGTGGCGACGCCCCACGACATATTCTCCGTCGGCGCATTGGGGCATTGACGATGGCGCGGCTTCTTCCCCTTCTGTCTCTTGCCCTCGCCCTGGCGCTCTGCCTTACCGGCCGCGCCCAGGCCCGCGACATCACCATCGACCTGACGGATCCGATCGTCTCCATCACCACCGGGTTCACGGGCACCGACCTGCTTCTCTACGGCGCCGTCAAACAGGCCGGCGACCTGGTGGTCGTCGTGCGCGGGCCGACGCGGGACGAGGTCGTGCGCCGCAAGGAAAGGGTCATGGGCGTGTGGGTCAACCGGGACGAGCTGGTGTTCGACAAGGTGCCGTCGTTCTACCGCGTCGCCAGCAACCGGCCCTTGAAGGAGTTCCTCAATCCGGCCGACGCCGACCGCCTGCAGATCGGGCTCGCGAACCTGGATCTGCGCGCCAAGGCCTCGGGCAAGCTGCTGCCGGAGGCACCCTACGAGTTCCGCGAGGGCCTCATCCGCAACCTGCAGCGTCTGGGACTCTACATGGTCCATCCGGACAACGTGGTGTTCCTGTCGGAACAGCTTTTCCGCACGCGGTTGCGCTTCCCGGCCAACGTCTCCGTCGGAACCTTCACGATCGAGGTCTACCTGTTCAAGGACGGCAAACTGCAGTCGACGGCGACGACGCTCCTGACCGTGCGCAAGTTCGGCATCGAGGCCCAGGTCTACGACCTCGCCCACCGTTATTCGCTGGCCTACGGCGTGCTTGCCGTGATCATCGCCGTGGTGGCAGGATGGGCGGCGAACGCGGCATTCCGAAGGGGCTGATCCCATGACCGACGACGCCAACACCACCGCCGGCGCCGGCCGGCAGGACGACGACCGACTGACATTCCTCTGCGTCGTCGATCGCTCCGAGGAAATGTCCCGCGCCGTGCGCTTCGCCAGCCTGCGCGCGCGCAACGCCAACCGCCGCGTGGCCTTGCTGTACGTCACCGAGCCGGCGGAATTCCAGCACTGGATGGCGATCGGCGAGCGCATGCGCGAGGAGGCCCGCGAGGAAGCCGAGGAAATGGTGCAGGCCGTGGCGTCGGTGGTGCAGCGCCTGACCGGCAAGATCCCGCCCATCTACATCCGCGAGGGCAACGTGGCGGAAGAACTCATCAAGCTGATCGACGAGGAGCAGAACATCGCCCTGCTGGTCCTCGGCGCCGCGACAGGCAACGAAGGCCCCGGCCCGCTGATCGAGACCCTGGTCGAGAAACAGGCCGGGCGGCTGCGCGTGCCGGTGACCATCGTCCCCGGCAACCTGACCGACGCGCAGCTCGACGCGATCTGCTGACAAATCGAAAGACGGTACGGGAAGACCGGCGGCGTCAGACCGCCTTGCGCAGCGCCCCGATGGTCTTGGCGTAATCGCCGGTCTTGGCGTAATCGCCGCCCTTGAACACCGCGCTGCCGGCGACCAGCACATCCGCGCCCGCGTCGACGACGGACTTGATAGTGTCCGTGTTGACACCGCCATCGACCTCAAGCTCGATGGAGCGGCGGCCAATCATCTCTCGGATGCGCCTGATCTTGGGCAGTTGCGAGGCCAGAAAGCTCTGCCCGCCGAAGCCCGGATTGACGGACATGACCAGGATCAGGTCGAGGCGGTCGAGCACGTATTCGATGACCGTTTCCGGCGTACCGGGGTTAAGCGACACACCGGCCTTCTTGCCCAGGTCCTTGATGGCCTGAAGCGAGCGGTCCAGGTGCTTGTCGGCTTCGGCATGGACCGTGATGATATCGGCCCCGGCGTCGGCGTAGTCCTTGAGAAACGGCTGTGCCGGGTCGATCATCAGATGCACGTCTAGGGGCTTTTCCGTGTGCGGGCGGATCGCCTTCACCACCATGGGCCCGATCGTCAGGTTGGGCACGAAGTGGCCGTCCATGACGTCGACGTGCACGTAGTCGCAGCCGGCGGCGTCGATGGCCCGCACCTCCTCGCCCAGGCGGGCGAAATCCGCGGACAGGATCGACGGCGCGATTTTGACGGTGCTGTTCATCGATCCCCCCTCGCCGGCCGCCGCCGTCAGGCGGCCTGCTCCGCCTCGCCGGCGTAGGTGCCGGCGCAGGCGGCGCTGTTCAGTTGCGCCCGCTTCAGAAGGGCCGCCTGGGCGGCCGGCACGTTTCCGGCCCTGCCCTGCCAGGCCTTCAGGGCGCTTTGCTGCAGCGCGCGGCCGTAGGAATAGCTGAGCGCCCAAGGCAGCGGGCCGTGGTTAGCGTTCATGGCGTTGAGGTTGCGGGTCGCTTCCTCTTCCGACTGGCCACCGATACCGATCCCCATGCCGGGCACGGCCGTCGGCACGCAGCGCTTCAGCACCTTGACGGTGCGCGCCGCGATCTCGTCGGCCGAGGCTTGGCTCGGGCAGTCCGACGCGGAAATGATCATGTTCGGCTTGAGGATCGTGCCTTCAAGCTGAACGCCCTGCAGATAAAGTTCGTGATAGACCGCTTCCAGCGTCGCCGTGGTGACGTCCTCGCAGACGGCGATGGTGTGGGTGCCGTCCATCAGGACTTCCGGCTCGACGATCGGCACCAGCCCGCCTTCCTGGCAGATGCGCGCGTACCGCGCCAGCGCATGGGCGTTGACGCGGATGCAGTAGTCGGACGGCATGCCGTCGCCGATGGTGATGACGGCGCGCCACTTGGCGAAGCGCGCCCCCAGCTTCACGTATTCGTCGACGCGGCCGACCAGGCCGTCCAGACCCTCGGTGATCTTCTCCTTCGGGCTGCCGGGCAGCGCCTTGGCGCCGGCGTCGACCTTGATGCCCGGGATGACGTTTTCCGCCTGGAGCAACTGCACCAGGGTGGTGCCGTCGTCGGATTTCTGGCGGATCGTCTCGTCGTACAGGATGGCGCCGGAGATGTACTTGCCGACACCCTTGGTGCGAAACAAAAGCTCGCGGTAATCGCGGCGGTTGGTTTCCGTCGACTCGACGCCGATGGAATCGAAGCGCTTCTTGATCGTGCCGGTGCTTTCGTCGGCGGCCAAGAGCCCTCGGTGGTTATCGACCATTTCCCGCGCCGTCGCGGCCAAAATATCGAGGTTCATCATTCGTCCCCTTGAAAGTATCTGTCGTCTATACGACTCGGATTGCCCCTATTTAATCCGGGATTTCGCTTCGGCGGCCACCGCGCCGGAGGTAATGCCGAAATGCTTGAACAGGTCGCCCGCCGGCGCCGAGGCGCCGAACCCGGTCATCCCGACGAAGCCGCCGTCGGGCCCGATGTAGCGGTCCCAGCCCATGCGCACCGCCGCCTCGACGGCGACGCGAACCGTGCCCGGGCCGAGCACGGTGTCGCGATAGGCATGATCCTGATCCTCGAACAGCTCCCACGACGGCATGGACACGACCGCCGTGGCGATGCCCTCGGCCTGCAGCAGATCGCGCGCCGCCATGGCGACGAACACCTCGGAGCCGGTGGCAAGCAGCGTGACCTTGCGCGCACCCTCGGCTTCCGCCAGCACATAGGCGCCCCTGGCGGATCTGTTCTCGGCGACAGTGTCCTGGCGCAGCAGCGGCACGCCCTGGCGCGTCAGCACCATGCCGGACGGACCGCCCGAACGCTCCACCGCAAGTTCCCAGCATTCCGCGGTTTCGATGGGATCGCAGGGCCGGAACACGGTGAAATTGGGCATGGCGCGCAGCGAGGCCAGGGTCTCGACCGGCTGGTGGGTGGGGCCGTCCTCGCCGAGCCCGATCGAGTCGTGGGTCAGCACATAGACCACGCGCTGTCCCATCAGCGCCGACAGGCGCACGGCGCCGCGCATGTAGTCGGCGAACACCAGGAACGTGCCGCCGTAGGGGATGAACCCGCCGTGCAACGCGATGCCGTTCATGGCGGCGGCCATGCCGTGCTCGCGCACGCCGTAGTAAACATAGCGGCCCGAGAAATCGTCCGCCGAAATCGGTTCCAGCCCCTTGGCCTTGGTGTTGACCGAGCCGGTCAGGTCGGCCGAGCCGCCGATCAGTTCGGGGATCGCCGCGCAGAGACGGTCGAGGAACTTGCCCGACGCCTGCCGCGTCGCCCATTTGGGGGCTTCCTCGACCACGGCTTTCTTGTAGTCCAGTACCGCCTGTTTCCAGCCGTCGGGCAGCTTGCCGGCAACGCCGCGTTCGAACAGGGCCTTGTCCTTGGAGCCGTCCAGGCGTCCCTGCCATCCGGCGCGGGCTTCGGCGCCCCGGCTGCCGACGGCGCGCCAGGCGTTCAGCACGTCGGCGGGAACCGCGAAGGGCGCATGGGGCCAGCCCAGCTTTTGCCGCGCCAGGGCGATTTCCTCGTCGCCCAGGGGTGCTCCGTGGGTGCCCGACGTTCCCTGCTTGTTGGGCGCGCCGAAGCCGATGATGGTGCGGCAGGCGATCATGGAGGGGGTGTCGGTTCCCCGCGCCTTTTCGACGGCCGCCGCGACGGCGTCCGGATCGTGGCCGTCGACGGCCTGCACGTCCCAGCCCGAGGCCGTGAAGCGCGCCATCTGGTCGTCGGACACCGACAGCTCCGTGCCGCCGTCGATGGAGATGCGGTTGTCGTCCCACAGCACGATCAGCTTGCCCAGTTTCAGGTGGCCGGCCATGGAGATCGCCTCGTGGCTGATGCCTTCCATCAGGCAGCCGTCGCCGGCGACGACATAGGTGTAATGGTCGACCAGGGCGTCGCCGAAGCGCGCGTTCTGAAGCCGTTCGGCCAGCGCCATGCCGACGGCGGTGGCGATGCCCTGCCCCAGCGGCCCGGTGGTCGTTTCGATGCCGGGCGCATGGCCGTATTCCGGGTGGCCCGCGGTCTTGGAGCCGAGTTGGCGGAAATTCTCCAGTTCGCTCATGGGCATACCCGGATAGCCGGTCAGGTGCAGCAGGCTGTACAGCAGCATGGACCCGTGCCCGGCCGACAGCACGAAGCGGTCGCGGTCGGGCCACTGCGGGTCCGACGCGTCGAACTTGAGGAACCGGGTGAACAGCACCGTCGCCGCATCGGCCATGCCCATGGGCATGCCGGGGTGGCCGGAATTGGCTTTCTGCACGGCATCGGCGGAAAGGAACCGAATGGCGTTCGCCATGTCCTGATGGGATACGGCAGGGGTGGCCGCCGCTTGCGTGGCCACGCTCGAACCGTTGTCTGGAGCCGTCATGGAAGTCTCCTGAAGCGGACGTCGCCGCCACCCGACGGGCCGGGGGAACAGGGCCGGATTTCAGGGCCGGGCGGCTGCGGCATGAATAGCCGTTCACCGTGCCCAGGGCAAGCCGCCAAAGGCGGAAAATAACCGGCAAAACGGGGAAAACTTGTCGCGGCGCGGGGCCGCTCCTAGATTAGATTCCCAAGACCAGCGGATAGGAGGGCGCCCGTCGTGCAAGTTCAACGGTCGATCGAAATCAAATTGGCGGAAAACCTGGCGCCGGAGCACCTTGAGGTCATCAACGAAAGCCACATGCATTCGGTGCCGCCGGGATCGGAGAGCCATTTCAAGGTGATCGTCGTTTCTCCCCGGTTCGACGGGCTGAATCGCGTGAAACGCCATCAGGCCGTCAATGCCGTCCTGGCCGACGAACTGGCCGGACCCGTCCATGCGTTGTCCATGGAAACCTACACGGCCGGCGAGTGGCAGGCCCGCGGCGGACGAACGCTCGCCTCGCCCCGCTGCGCGGGCGGCTCCAAGGCCGACGCGGGGTGAGCCGGAGGCTCCCTGTTCTTCTCTTAGCCGCCCTTGTCATGGGCGCTCCCGTTGCTGCCCGGTCCATGACTCCCGCCGAACGCTGTGCCGTCGCGGCGGCGCCGGGCAACGTCGAGGCCTGCCGCAAAGAGCTTGCCGAAAATCCTGACGACATCGGGGTGCTGCGGGGCTTGGCCCGCGCCCAGATCGAGGTCGGCGCGTTCGACGGCGCCGTCGAGACCTACGAGCGCATCGCGGCGCTGCGCCCCGACGACCCCCGCGCCCACGAGGATCTGGCGGGAACGCTGGGCTTCATCCGCCAGTACGAGCGCGCGGCGCGCGAGATGGAGCGCGCCCTCGGCCTGCGCCCGGCACGCGCCGCCGATTACCGCGTGCTGGCGATCATGTACGTCTTCCTGAACAATCCGGGACGGGCGGCGGAGATGAACCGCCGCGCGGCCGACCTGGGCGATCCCATCGCCATGTTCGACCTGCGCGGCTTCTACCGCGACGGGTTCGGCGTGGCGAGGGACCTGGACGCGGCCGTCGTCTGGACCGAACGGGCTGCCGATGCGGGTCACCTGGGCGCCATGGCGCTGCTGGTCGATATCTACCTGGAAGGGCTCTACGGACAAGCCGCGGACGAGGCCAAGGCCGTCAAATGGGCCGAACGCCTGTACGCGGCGGAGCGGCATTTCTGACGACCGGAACGACCATTTGGATACGGTTTCTTTGTTGCAGTGCAAAATTCGTTCTTGAAATTTGTCGATGCGGGGCCGATGTTGGGGGCGCAGGTTTTGCGCGGGCGTCCATGCCCGATTTTTTATGAGGCATTCCGGAACCGTCATTCTGTTAAAAATCAGTGCGTTTCGCTTATGGTGACCTTCATGCGTCTGTTCTCCTTTCCAACCCTCTTGGCTCTCGCCGTTCTCGCCGCCGCCGCGCCGGCCCAGGCCCAGCAGGGCCCGATGCCGGTGACCATCGCCAAGCCCGTGGTCAAGAAAATCATCGATTGGGACGAATACACGGGCCGCTTCGAGGCGACGGAGCGGGTCGAAATCCGCGCCCGCGTCTCCGGCTTTCTTGAATCCGTTCATTTCCGGGACGGCGAACTGGTCGACAAGGGCGACCTTCTGTTCGTCATCGACCCGCGCCCGTTCGAGGCGCAGCTCGACGTCGCCAAGGCGTCTCTCGAGGCGGCCAGGACCCGCGCCGAGCTGGCGGAAAGCGAGTTCAAGCGCGCCGAAAGCCTGCTGAAGCGAAACAACATTTCGCGCGAGACCTTCGACCAGCGCCGCGCCGAACTCGCGACCGCCCGCACCACGGTGCTCGCCGCGCAGGCACAGGTGCGCATCGCCAGGCTGAACCTGGAGTTCACCCAGGTGAAGGCGCCGATTTCCGGCCGCATCTCCGACGCACGGGTCGACGTGGGCAACCTGGTCGAGGGCGGCACGGCGCAATCGACCCTGCTGACGACGGTGGTGTCCATCGACCCGATCCTGTTCACCTTCTCCGCCTCGGAGTCCGAGTTCCTGAAATACGCGCGCCTGCACGCCACCGGCCAGCACGATTCACCGCGCGACCGGTCGAGCCCCGTGTTCGCGCGCCTGATGGACGAGGACACCTTCAACCACGAAGGCCGCATGAACTTCGTCGACAACGAACTGTCGCCCAACACGGGCACCATCCGGTTCCAGGCCCGCTTCGACAACCCCGCCGGCTTCCTCGTGCCGGGCGTCTTCGGGCGCCTGCGCCTGGCCGGATCGGCGGAGTACGAGGCGATCCTGATTCCCGATGCCGCCGTGGTCTCGGACCAGAGCCGCAAGCTGGTGCTGATCGTCGACAAGGAAGGCAACGTGAAGGGGGCGCCCGTGGACCTGGGCCCCCTGCATAACGGGCTGCGCGTCATCCGCGGCGGGCTGGGCCGCGACGACGCCATCGTCGTCAACGGGTTGCAGCGCGCGCGGCCGGGCGGCAAGGTGGCGCCGAAGGAGGCCGACCTCCTGCCCGACGGCACGATCAAGGTCCGGTCGGGGTCCTGACGTCCCATGCGCTTCACCCATTTCTTCGTCGACCATCCGATCTTCGCGTCGGTCATCTCGATCCTCATCACGCTGTTGGGCTTCATCGCCTATCTGGGCCTGCCGGTCGCCCAGTACCCCGAGATCGCGCCGCCGACCATCCAGGTCACCGCGACCTATCCCGGGGCGTCGGCGGAAACCGTCGCCGCCACCGTGGCGACGCCGCTGGAGCAGGAAATCAACGGCGTCGAGGGCATGCTCTACGCCAAGTCGGAATCGACCGGCGACGGCGTGCTGAACCTGCAGGTCACCTTCAAGCTGGGCACCAACCTGGACGACGCCCAGGTCCAGGTGCAGAACCGCGTCGCCATCGCCCAGGCCCGCCTGCCCGAGGAGGTCCGCCGCCTCGGCGTCACGGTGAAGAAAAGCTCGCCCGACCTGATGATGGTGATCCACCTTCTGTCGCCGGACGGCACGCGCGACCAACTTTACATCTCCAACTACGCACGCACCCAGATCCTCGACCGCCTGGCGCGCATCCCCGGCGTCGGCGAGGCCCGCGTGTTCGCCGAACGCGCCTATTCCATGCGCGTGTGGCTGGACCCGGAACGCATCGCCAGCTTCGACCTGACCGCGGGCGAGGTCGTCGCCGCGCTGCGCCAGAACAACGTGCAGGTGGCGTCGGGCATCATCAACCGCCTGCCCGTGCCGGAACCCTCGGCGTTCGAGCTGAACGTGGAGACCCAGGGACGCCTGATCGCGCCCGAGGCCTTCGCCGACATCGTCGTCAAGCGCGGCGAAGGCACCGGCGTGGTGCGCGTGCGCGACATCGCGCGGGTCGAACTGGGGGCCCAGGACTATCAGACCACGGCCTATCTCGACCGCACCACGGCGCTGCCCATCGTCATCATGCAGCGCCCGGGCTCCAACGCGCTGGAGACGGCGCAACAGGTCATCGACACGATGGACGAGTTGTCCAAGGACTTTCCCGAAGGCTTGGCGCATACCATCGTCTACAACCCGACCGAGTTCATCGCCCGTTCCGTCGAAGCCGTCTACACCACGATCGCCGAGGCGGTCGTGCTGGTCGTGCTGGTGATCCTGGTGTTCCTGCAGAACCTGCGGGCCGCCGTCGTGCCCATCGTCGCCATTCCCGTGTCGCTGATCGGCACCTTCCTGATCATGGGCATGCTGGGCTATTCGGTGAACAACCTGACCCTGTTCGGCCTGGTGCTGGCGATCGGCGTGGTGGTCGACGACGCCATCGTCGTGGTCGAGAACGTGGAGCGCTACCTGGCCAAGGGGCTGAGTGCGCGCGAGGCCGCCCACAAGACCATGGACGAGGTCGGCGGCGCCATCGTCGCGATGTCCCTGGTGCTGGTCGCCGTGTTCCTGCCGACCGGCTTCATCGAGGGCATCTCGGGCCAGTTCTACCGCCAGTTCGCGATCACCGTGGCGACGGCGACCATCATCTCCATGATCGTGTCGCTGACCCTGTCGCCGGCGCTCTGCGCGCTGCTGCTCAAGGCCGGGCACGACGGCTCCGAGCGCCACGGCCTGGCGCGCGTCGTGATGATGCCCATCGACAAGTTCTCGGCCGGCTTCAACTGGGGCTTCGGGAAGCTCAACCGGGCCTACGGCGAGGCCACCGCGCGCTTCGTGCGCAAGGCGGCCATCGTGCTGGTCGCCTACGCCGGGCTGCTCGGCCTCACGGTCTACGAGTTCAAGACCACGCCGACGGGCTTCATTCCGGAACAGGACCAGGGCTACCTGATCACCGTCGTGCAGCTACCGCCGGGGTCATCCCTGGCGCGCACGGACGAGGTCGTGCGCCGCGCCATCGACGTCATCCTGAAGCATCCCGACGTGGAGCACGCCGTGGGCTTCGGCGGGTTCGACGCCGCGACCTTCACCAACGCGCCCAACGGCGGCGCCATCTTCGTGCCCCTGAAACCCAGGGCCGAGCGCGACGCGCGCGGCGCCGACGTGCACAAGATCCTGGGCGAGTTGCAGGGACAGCTGTTCCAGATCCAGGACGCGGCCATCTTCCTGGTGGCACCGCCGCCCGTGCGCGGCATCGGCCGCGGCGGCGGCTGGAAACTCTACGTACAGGACCGCCGCGGGCGCGGCATCGAGGCCCTGCAGCAGGCGGCGCAATCCCTGGTCGGCGCCGCCAACCGGGAGCCCGGCCTGACCCGCGTGTTCTCCCTGTTCAACTCGGCGACACCCAAGATCTACGCCGACGTCGACCGGGTAAAGGCGGAGATGCTCGACGTGCCCGTGGAGCGCGTGCTCGAGACGCTTGAGGTCTACATCGGCTCCGCCTACGTCAACGACTTCAACTTCCTTGGCCGCACCTTCCGCGTGACGGCCCAGGCTGACGGACCGTTCCGCGACCAGCCGGGCGACGTCGCCAAGCTGCGCACGCGCTCGACCAACGGCGACATGGTGCCGATCGGCTCCATCGCCACCTTCAAGGACATCACCGGCCCGCACCGCGTGCCGCGCTACAACCTCTATCCCGCGGCCGAGGTCCAGGGCGCCAAGCTGCCCGGCCTCTCGACGGGCGAGAGCCTGGCCAAGGTCGAGGCCCTGGCCGAAAAGGTGCTGCCCGACGGCTTCGGCTTCGAATGGACGGAAATCGCGCTGCAGCAGAAACTGGCCGGCGACACGGCGCTGTTCGCGTTCGGATTGGCCGTGGTCTTCGTGTTCCTGCTGCTGGCCGCGCTCTATGAAAGCTGGGCCCTGCCGCTCGCGGTCATCCTGATCGTGCCGATGTGCCTGCTGGCCTCGGTGGTCGGGCTCAACCTGCGCGGCATGGAGTCCAACATCCTGGCCCAGGTCGGCTTCGTCGTGCTGATCGCGCTGGCGGCCAAGAACGCCATCCTGATCGTCGAGTTCGCCAAGCAGGGCGAGGAAGCGGGGCTGACACCGGCCGAGGCCGCCATCGAGGCGGCGCGCACACGCCTGCGCCCGATCCTCATGACCTCCTTCGCCTTCATCCTGGGCGTGGTGCCGCTGATGATCGCCTCGGGTGCCGGGGCCGAAATGCGCCAGGCGCTGGGCACCACGGTGTTCGCGGGCATGGTCGGCGTGACCTTCTTCGGCTTGGTGTTCACGCCGACGTTCTACATGGCCTGCCGCTGGCTGGCGGACCGGCTGCGCGCGCTCATACGGCGGCAGACGCCGGCGGCCTGACGGAGGCTCGGCGTCAGGCGGGCGGTGTCGCCTCCTCCGGCGCGGGTTCGTAATCGAAATCGTAGGCGGCGATGACGTGGCCGATCGCACCGTCCGCGCCCGCGAGCGGCAGGTAGATCACCTCGAACCCCGTGGGCAGGTTCTTTTCCACGGCCCGGACATAGCCGACGGCGCGCACCGGCCCCTTCGCCTCGAGCGCGGCCGCATAGCGCAGCTTGATGATCTCGGCGCCCCGCGCGCTATAGGTCTCGCTGAGCAGCCTGCCCGTGTCGTGCACGCCGAGCACGGCCTCGACGCGGGTTCCGGAGAACCGGCAGCGGAACTCCCGCCCGTCGTCGACCACGTCGCGCACGACGACATGCGGCGCGATCCTGTAAAGGTCCATCAGATGGATGTCCGTCCACGCCGGATAGGGCCGGTCGCCGCGCCTGGCGTTCCAGTATTCAAGCAAGGCCCGCGTGATCGGGGACTTGAAGTCCTCGGTCGCGCTGACACCGGTCGTGGTAAGCGACGCGTCCTTGTCCGCCACGTGCCCCCCGGACACAATGAAGTGAATACCGTCGGCATTCATACCCGCCCGGCGCCCGGGCGGCAAAGGGTTACGCGGCGGTTGCCGCACGTCGCCCTCCTCCCCTTACAGGGCGGCGGCCTCGTCCAATGTCAACTCATAGGTATAGTCGAACGCCATGATGATGTGGGACTTGGACCCGGCGTCGCCGTCCAGGGTCAGGACGATGGCCTCGAAGCCCAGCGGGCGGGGCTTTTCCACGACCTGCACGTAGCCGACGACCCGGATGGGCCGGTCTTCGGCCAGCGCGATGCGATAACGCGCCGCCATCTGGTCCGCCGCCTCGCGGCGGTAGGTGTCGCGCAGCAGCCGTCCCGTGGGCTCCAGGCCCATCATCTCGACGATGGCGGTGCCGCAGTAGCGGCACAGGAATTCGGCGCCGCCGTCGACCACGTCGCGCACCACGATGTCCGGCGCGATCTCGTAGACGTCCATCAGGGTCAGGTCACGCCACGCCGGACGCGCGCGGCCGGCCGCCTTGCGCCGCCAGTAGTCGAGCAGCCGGCGGTTCTTGGGCGACCTGAAATCGTCGTCCGCGGCGACGAGGTACCGGGACTGGAGGCGTCGGGTGATGTGCTCGGACACGTTCGGGACCGAAGGCAAGAGGGAAACCAGGCCCTGAATATAGGCAGACGACGCACCTGCACAACATATACGAAAGTGCAGGGTGTCTTGCCCCGGCCGTGCGTCATTCCTTGTCCGGCCGGCGGAATTCCACGCCGAGGGCCGCTTCGTACAGCTTGACGATGGAGCTTTTCGGTCCGTCGCCGAAACCGGCCGCGAGCGCCTTTTCGTAGATCGCCGTCATGGCGTCGGCGAGCGGCGTCTCGCCGCCGACCTCGGCCGCCATCTGCCGCACGTTGACGATGTCCTTGAAGGCCGCCTGCATGGGGAAATCGCCCGTGAAATCGCCGCCCAGGATCTTGGGCACGAAATGTTCCGACGCGAAGGAGCGCGACGAGCCCGTCAGGACGAGTTTCTCCAGCACGCCCACCTCCATGCCGGCCTTGACGGCGAGCGGCAGCAGTTCGCAGAAGGCGGCGATGTTGATGTCGTAGATCACGTTGTTGAGGCCCTTCATGGCCTGTCCGGCGCCCGCGGGCCCGCAATGGAGGATGTCCCTGCCGCAGGCCGACAGCACCGGCAGGGCCGCCTCATAGGCCTCCTTGGTGCCGCCGAACATGATGGTCAGGGTGCCGTCGGCGGCGCGCCTGGGCAGGCCCGAGATCGGACAGTCCCAGTAGGCGACGCCCTTCTCCGCCGCCTCCTCGTGGATGGCGATGGCCTTGTCGCGCACCATCGTCGTGGCGTCGAGCACGGTGATGCCGCCCCGGCCCGCTTCCACGATGCCCTTGGGGCCGTTGCCACCCGGCCCGAAGATCACGTCCCGGACCTGCGGCGCATCGGGCACGCAGAGGACGATGGTCGCGGTCTTCTCCGTGACCTCGGCCGGGCTGGCGCAGGCGATCGCCCCGGCGTCGGTCAGCAGCTTCATCGCTTCCGGCGCGGGGTCGAACACGTAGACCGCCTCGGCGGCCTTGACCAGGTTCAGCGCCATGCCCCGGCCCATGGTGCCGAGGCCGATGAAACCGACGGGGGGGAGTGTCATGGAGTGTCCTCTTGAACTGCGTGGCCTTGAAGAGACCGCCTTTATCGGCGATCCAGGGCAACCTCGACAACGCCCAAATCGCCGAAGTCGGCGGCGGCGCGGTCGCCGGGGGCG
>Ga0210038_1000806_pt1 | contig 17652 bp, 19 predicted proteins | sample CryGeyCG2114_020_FD_183970 | JGI IMG/M metagenome (GOLD analysis project Ga0210038, IMG submission 183970) | Groundwater microbial communities from aquifer - Crystal Geyser CG15_big_fil_post_rev_8/21/14_0.20 (SPAdes) (version 2) | ecosystem: Environmental > Aquatic > Deep subsurface >... | reverse complement strand
TTTATTTATTTGATCCTCAAAAAGGATCCTTTAAAAATTATTATTTAATTAAGGAAATTATATGATTACCGGTTTAACATTATCATTTTTTGCTTTTACCTCTGAAGGTGGCGGAAGCATAATTGATGTAAATCCCGGGGTTATTTTTTGGACTGTAGTAACTTTTGTTGTGTTAATGTTCATTCTTAAAAAAGTTGCTTGGAAACCAATATTATCTGCATTAGATCAGCGTGAATCTTCAATTAGAGAATCTCTTGAAAAAGCAGAAAAAGCAAAAGAAGAAGCAGAAAAAATTCTTCTTGAAAATAAAGAGAGACTTGCAAAGGCAGATGAAGAATCTAAACAGTTGGTTAATAAAAGCAGAGAATATGCTGAAAGTCTGAAAGAGCAAATGTTAAAAGAGAGCAAGGATCAAGCTCAAAAAATTGTTAACGATGCAACCTTGGAAATAGAAAGACAAAGAGAATCTGCATTTGATGAGTTAAAAAGCCAGGTAGCAGAAATTGCTGTTCAAGCTGCTGAAAAAATTCTTAAAGAGAATTTAAATAAAGAAACTCAAAAGAAAATAGCAGATAATTATATTAAAGAAATAACAAAGAACTAATTAATGAGTAATTACAAAGTATCAATAAGGTATTCGTCTTCATTGTTAGAAAATGCTATCAATAAAAAATTATTGGAGGTAGTTACAACAGATGTTGAATTGATACTTCAGGTATTTAACTCAAGCAAGCAATTAGTTTCGGTTATGAATAGTCCTGTAATAAAAAGTCAATTAAAAATTTCTATAATAAACGAAATCTTTAAAAACAAAATTAATGATGAAACTCTTAACTTTTTGAAATTTGTAGTTAAAAAGGGAAGAGAAAATTTTTTAGTTGATATACTGAACAAATATTTGGATCTAAAGGACGAACATTTGGGTATTATAAATGTTGAAGTAAGAACAGCATTTGCATTTGATGAAGATCAATCAAAAACTATTAAAGAAAAATTAGGGCAAAAATTAAACAAACAGATCAGAGTAAATTATTCTATTGATGACACAATAATCGGCGGATTCATTGCTAAAATTGGTGACACTGTTTACAATGCTTCTATTAAACACCAATTAGAATTGCTAAAGAAAAAATTTTTAGAAGGTGGAATCAATTTAAATTGATAAAAGGAAATTAAGAAGGAAAAAATTATGGCTGAAGTCAGACCGGATGAAGTATCGGCAATTTTAAGAAAACAACTATCAGGTTTTGAAAGCGAAGCTGACATTTATGATGTTGGTACGGTTTTACAAGTGGGTGATGGTATTGCAAGAGTTTACGGACTATCACAGGTAATGATGAGTGAGTTAGTCGAGTTCCCAAACGATGTTTTCGGAATGGTACTTAACTTAGATGAAGATAGTGTTGGTTGCGTTCTTTTTGGTGAATCAAGATTGATTAAAGAAGGCGATACTGTAAAAAGAACAAAAAGAGTTGCTTCAATGCCTGTCGGCAAAGAAATGCTTGGTAGAGTAATTACACCATTGGGTGTTCCGATAGATGGAAAAGGTTCTATAACTACAGACAAATTCTTACCAATTGAAAGAAAAGCATTGGGTGTAATTCAAAGAGCTCCTGTAAAAGAGCCACTGCAAACCGGTATTGTTGCTATCGATTCAATGATTCCGATTGGTAGAGGTCAAAGAGAATTAATTATTGGTGACAGACAAACAGGTAAAACTGCAGTTGCTATTGATGCAATTATTAATCAAAAACATACTCATACAGAAGAAGCAAAAGCTTTGGGAATAAATCCTGTATTCTGTATTTATGTTGCAGTTGGACAAAAAGGATCTACAGTTGCTCAAGTTGTAGCTAAGTTAGAAGAGAATGGTGCTATGGATTATACAACAGTTATTTCTGCTACTGCAACAGATCCTGCTCCACTTCAATTTATTGCCCCATATTCCGGTGCAACTTTAGGTGAATATTATAGAGATAATGGAAAACACGCCTTGGTTGTTTACGATGATCTTTCTAAACAAGCTGTTGCTTACAGAGAGCTTTCATTATTATTAAGAAGACCTCCGGGGCGTGAAGCTTACCCTGGAGATGTATTTTATCTTCACTCACGTTTATTGGAGCGAGCATCTAAACTTAGTGATGACCTAGGTGGCGGAAGTTTAACAGCATTGCCTATTATTGAAACTCAGCAGGGTGATGTGTCTGCATATATTCCAACAAATGTTATTTCTATTACTGACGGTCAGATCTACCTTGAATCAAGTTTGTTTAATGCCGGTGTAAGACCAGCTATTAACGTGGGTATTTCAGTATCCCGTGTAGGTGGCAATGCACAAATTAAAGCTATGAAAAAAGTAGCCGGTAGTTTGAAACTGGATCTTGCTCAGTACAGAGCATTAGAGGCATTTGCAAAATTCGGTTCTGATCTTGATACACATACTCAAAAAACTTTGGCAAAAGGTGCACGTTTAGTTGAGCTATTAAAACAAGGACAGTATGTTCCTGTCCAAGTAGAAAAACAAGTTGTTGCAATTTATTTGGGTACTAACGGATACTTAGATAATATTGATATTGCTGATGTAAAACGATATGAAAAAGAAGTGTTGGAATTTATTGAAATGAAATACAACCAGGTCTTTGATGCAATCAAAAAAGAGAAACAATTAAGTGATGCATCAATTGAATTGATCAAGAAAGCTGCTGATGAATTTGCAGTTGTATTTAAATAAAAAATATAATTTTTAGATGGCAACATTAAGAGACATAAAATTAAGAATAAAAGGTATTAAAAATACCGAGAAGATAACCAACGCCATGAAAATGGTAGCTGCTGCTAAATTAAGAAAAGCACAGGAAAGGGTTATGAGTGCAAGACCTTATGCACATAAAATATCTTCAATGATGTCTCATTTGGTTTCTGATGAGGACTATAATTTGTTTCCTCTACTTGAGGCTAGAGAAGTTAAAAATGTTGCTGTTGTTGTACTTACAGCTGATAGAGGTTTATGCGGAGCTTTTAATACTAATATTATTAAAGAAACAAACAGATTAATTAATGAAGAGTTGACTACAAACGGTATGAATACTCAGCTATTATGTATAGGCAAAAAAGGATATGATTATTTTAAAAAACACGACGTACAGTTATTAGATAAAATGATCGGAGTATTTTCTTCATTAGAATTTAATACTACAAATAAAGTAAGTGAAATACTTGTTAATGGATACTTAGAAGGAAATTTTGATCAAATAATTTTTGTCTATAATGAATTTAAGTCAATCATTCAGCAAAAAGTTATAAATGAAACTTTATTACCTGTTAAGATAGAAACAGAAAATAAAGATGAAAATAAAATTGAAGCAAATTATATTTTTGAACCGAATAAAAAAGAGATCCTAAAATATTTACTTCCAAAACATTTAAGTGCTCAAATATGGAGAATGCTTTTAGAATCAAATGCATCTGAATTAGGTGCAAGAATGACAGCAATGGATAATGCAACTACAAATGCAAAAGAGTTAATTAGAACTCTTACCATTACTTATAACAAAGAAAGACAGGCTGCAATTACAAAAGAGATTTTGGAAATTGTTTCTGGTGCAAATGCTTTGCGTGAAGCATAAAAAATTTGATAGCTCTTTGATTGAGAATAATTATGTTTGAAGATTTATCTCTCAAACTTGAAAAAGCCCTTAAGAAAGTAACCGGACAGGGCAAACTGACTGAAAGTAATATTTCAGAAACTATAAGAGAAATCAGACGTGTTCTTTTAGATGCTGATGTAAATTATAAAGTAACAAAAGATTTTATTGAACAAGTATCTGTAAAAGCTTTAGGAAAAGAAGTTATTAGTTCTATCTCACCTGGACAATTAATTACTAAAATTATCCACGATGAACTGACCGATCTTCTGGGGAGTAATAACAGCCAACTTAAATTAAATCCTTCCGGGGTAACTGTAATATTGGTTGTAGGATTGCAAGGTTCAGGTAAAACTACATTCTCGGCAAAACTGGCAAACAAACTTAAAGAGCAGAAAAGAAAAGTTCTTTTAACTGCTGCTGACGTTTACAGACCTGCTGCAGTTGAACAGTTAAAAATACTTGGTAACCAAATAAGTATACCGGTTTTTTCTGTAACTGAAAAAGATGCAATTAAGGCTGTAAAAAATTCTTTAAACGAAGCTAAAAAAAATAATTTTGATACTGTAATAATTGATACTGCTGGCCGACTTCATGTTGATGAGAACATGATGACTGAAGTAGTAAAAATAAAAGAAATTGCAAAACCTAACGAAATATTGTTTGTTGTAGATTCAATGACAGGTCAGGATGCGGTAAATTCTGCAAAAGCATTTAATGAAAAAGTAGATTTTGACGGAATTGTTCTTACTAAATTGGATGGTGACGCTAGAGGCGGTGCTGCTCTTTCAATAAAATCTGTTGTTGGTAAACCAATAAAGTTTGTTAGCAATGGAGAAAAGTTAAAAGCAATTGAAACTTTTTATCCGGATCGAATGGCATCAAGAATTTTGGGTAAAGGCGATATAGTTTCACTGGTAGAAAAGGCTCAAGATACTATTGACGAGAGAGAAGCTGAAAAATTAGAAGATAAATTAAGAAAAAATAAATTTGATTTTGATGATTTTCTTAAGCAAATTAAGATGATAAAGAAAATGGGCTCTATATCATCGTTGCTTGGAATGATACCAGGAATAGGCTCACAGCTCAAAAACGCACAAATTGATGATAATGCTTTCGTAAAAATTGAAGCAATTATCAATTCGATGACAAAACTGGAGCGGATTTCTCCAAAAATTTTAAATGGAGGAAGAAGAAAAAGAATAGCTGTTGGTAGCGGAACATCAATACAAGATGTGAACAGGCTATTAAAAAGATTTAACGAAATGAAAAAGATGGTGACTAAAATGAATAAAAAAGGATTCAATTCATCATCAATAAATAATTTAAAATTTAATTGAAAAAGATAACTAATAGGAGGTTATAATAATTTGGCGGTTAAAATAAGACTAAGAAGAATGGGAAAGAAAAAGCAACCTATATATAAAGTAGTAGCTGCTGATGCAAGGTCACCCCGTGATGGAAAAATTTTAGAAGCTATAGGTTTATACAACCCGCTTACTAAACCACATACAATTAATATTGATGAGAATAGAGCACTTTATTGGTTAGGCGTTGGAGCTCAACCAACTGATACTGTTAAAAGCTTATTAACTCAAAAAGGTATTTGGTTAAAAAGAGAGTTAATGGGTCGTGGATTAACAGAAGAACAAATAGAAGCTGAAATGAACAATTGGGCTAAAATGAGAGAAGCTAAACTGAAAAGTTCTTCAACAAAAAAGAAAAAATCTAAAAAAGCTATTGCAAAACAATCTGAAGCTAAAAAAGCAGATACTGATGCAGCACCTGGATCTGAAGCAAAACCTGATGTTTATGCAAAGCCTGAAGTAAAAGCAGATGATGTTGAAAGCAAAAAAGATGAAAATGTAGTAGCAGAAAAACCAGAAATTAAAGATAACAAGAGTGACGAAAGTACAGCTGAAGTAAAGGGTACTACTTCTGAGGAAAAAACTGAAGGATAAACTTTTTGTATTTTCTTTTTCTGTACAATAATTCTAATGTTACCCTGGTCTAAATAAGGAGACTTCTTTTTATGAAAGAATTCATTGAATTTATTGCTAAACATCTTGTTGACGCACCTGACAATGTAACTGTCAGTGAAAGTACACCTGAAGAAAATAAAGTTGTACTTCAATTAAAAGTGCAGGCAGATGATGTTGGGAAAGTTATTGGAAAACAAGGAAAAACTGCTCAGGCAATGAGGACTCTTCTTACCGCTATTGCTGCAAAAGACGGAAAGAGAGCCATATTAGAAATATTAGATTAAAGGAAAATTCCTTTACATTATTAGTGAATGATTATTTCCTTATAGCTAAAATTATTTCTTCTTCAGGAAGAAATGGTGCTGTAAAAATAATATCTTATTCTAACTTTGAAGATATTTTTTCTAATGTTGATAAGATATTTATTGATTTTTTTGGAGATAAAAAACTTCTGCATATTGAAAATATTGAAGAAGGAAATGATTGTTTCTTGTTAAAAATTAAAAATTTCGATTCTGAAAAAGATTCTGAAATTTTAATTGGTAAAAATATTTTTGTAGATAAAAATGATCTTTTAGAACTACCTGAAGATCATTTTTTTATTCATGAATTGATAGGTAGTTTTGTTTTTTGTAATAATGAAAAAATTGGAATTATAAAAGATGTTCTTAAATTACCGGCAAATGATGTTTATGTAATTTTAGATGTTGACAATTTAGAAAGATTAATACCTGCAGTACCTGAATTTATAGAAAAATTTGATGCTAAAAGTAAGGTCTTAATTTTGAAAAAATTGGATGAGTATTATGAAGAAGACGATGAGGATTGATATAATATCTGCTGTACCCGAACTACTTTCCAGTCCACTTAATTTTAGCATATTAAAAAGAGCTCAAACAAAAAAGAAAGTAGAAATTGTTGTTCATAATCTTAGAGACTATGCATACGACAAACACAAGCAGATAGATGATAAGCCTTTTGGTGGTGAACCTGGGATGGTTCTAAAGCCTGGGCCATTTTTTGAATGTATAAACAATTTGCAGAATGAAAGGAGCTATGATAATATAATTTTTACAACACCAAGAGGAAAAATATTTGATCAAAAAACGGCAAACAAATTTTCTCTTGCAAAAAATATTATTATTGTAGCAGGGCATTATAAAGAAATTGATGAACGAGTTAGAGAAAAATTTGCAACTGATGAAATATCAATTGGAAATTTTGTTTTAACCGGAGGAGAACTGCCTGCTTTAATGATTACAGACGCAGTAGTAAGGCTTATTCCAGGTGTTCTTAATGACAGTGAATCTGCATTAAATGATTCATTCCAAAACGGAGAATCAATTGAGGCACCTTGTTATACAAGACCAGCAGAATATAATGGAATGAAAGTACCTGATGTGTTATTATCAGGAAATAAAAAAGAAATTGATAAATGGAAAGTTGAGCAATCATTAAGCTTAACTAAAAAGTGGAAAGAATTAAATAAAAACGGAGAAAATAATGGTTGATATAAATAATATATTACCTGAACAAAAAAAAACGGATATACCGAATTTTAAAGCCGGTGATCAGGTTAAAGTTCAAGTAAGAGTAATTGAAGGTGATAAGGAAAGAATCCAGTCATTTGAAGGTAATGTGATTGCATTAAGAGGAAAAGGTTCAAATAGAACTTTTACCGTTAGAAAAATTTCAAGTGGTGTTGGGGTAGAAAGAATATTTCCACTTTATTCACCTAAAATAGCAAGTATAGAAATTGTAAAAGAAGGAAGAGTAAGAAGAGCAAAATTATATTACCTAAGAAATTTAGCCGGAAAAGCTGCAAGAATTAAAGGTAAATCTTAATTTCTAATCTTTTATAAAATTGTTCCTTAGTCTAAATAATTTTGATTTTAGCTATTTTAATTCTATTTTAGACAACGGACAATCCGTAAATTTAAATTTATTAATATTTTCTGAGGTTCACTAGTGAGTAAGAAACTTTTTGTTGGCAGTCTCCCATGGGCAGTTAATGATCAAATGTTACAAGAAACATTTGAAGCGCATGGTAAAGTTGTATCTGCTAAAGTAGTAACTGACAGATATACTGGGAGATCCAGAGGTTTCGGTTTCGTTGAAATGGAAAACGAAGAAGAAGCTAATGCTGCCATTACAGCCTTACACGAATCTGAATTAAGTGGTAGAAATATCATCGTCAGTGAGGCAAAACCAAGAGATTAATTTTATTTCAAATGGTTTAATTAAAGCACCTTTTTAGGTGCTTTTCTTTTTTAAATAAGTTATAATTAGTATGAATCTTTACTTACCAAATAATTTTTATTCTAGATTATTGGCTGAAAGCTTATCTAGTGAAAAAAAAATAAAAATTTATTATTTTCCATCTGCAATTCTCAGTTCTAAATTAAATGAAGACAACAATGGAGTTGCATTAATTCCATCACTTGATCTTTTAAACAATAAAGAATTTTTTGTTTCATCTAAATTTGGTGTCTCTTTTGAAGGAAGTTTGTCAAACTCTTATTTCTATTTTACCAAAAAAGGAGATATTAATAATTTATCTTTAATTGGCGATATATCTTCAACGGAAGTAATATTAAGTAAAATAATTTTCAAAGAAGAATATGAATTAGATGTAAATATTGAAATATCAAAAGATCAAAAAATAGAAAATAAAAACAAACTGATTGTAGGTGACGAAAATTTTAATTCAGTAAATCTTAATTTTGCATTAAGTTTAACTGAAAAAATAACTGACATTTTTGACTACCCATTACCATTTGTAAATTACATTCTGGCATCAAACAATAAAGAATTATTAAAAACATTTAATATTAAAGCAGAAGAAATTCAAAATAGAATCATTAAATTGATTGACAAATCTGAAACTATAAAATCAATAAATACTAATTCTAAAAAATTTATTTTAGATAATGTCCCATCACTAATTTATAATTATGATGAACAGGATAAGGAAGGCTTGGTTGAATTAATTAAATTACCCTACTTTCACGCAATAGTAAAAGATATTATTGAAATTAAATTTGAATAATTTGGCTCATTAGTTTTTAACTAACGAGCCTTATATTTATATAACTACATGTGAAATACTTAATACGTCAGGACTTTCATTCATTTTCTTTATCATATCAGGACTTACAGAGCTCATAAGTTTCATCGTACAACATGCTGCAATTCCACCCTCAAAAACTATATTCTCAATTTCTTCAACATTTATTTTATTATCTCTAATTATATCAAGAATATGTGCTAACACACCGGGCTTATCAAAATGTTTTACAACAAGTTGATATTTAGCATCAGAAATCTTAGCTCTGTTAACCCAGTGAGCTATTACACCGCTAGTTGTATAATCTTTTATAATTCTAACGGTTTCTTCTGCTACGGAGTTTTGTGCTTGAGCTGTAGAAGCACCAATATGATGTGTTACATATACATTTGGATTTGATTGAAATTTTGAACTAACTGAACCGGTTTTTTCTTCTGGTTCACCTTTAAATACATCAAGCGCAACTCTTATATTTTTTTCTTCAATAGCTTTAAGTAAAGCTTCTTCATCAATTATATCTTGTCTAGATGTATTGATTAATAATGAATTTGGCTTCATATAATCAAACATTGTTTTATTAAATAAACCTTTTGTTTCAGGTGTTGCAGGAAGGTGAATTGTTACTATATCACACATTGGAAGAAGTTGATTCATCTCAGAAAAATCTTTAATCATAACTCCTTCAATTCTGGAAATATCTTTACCATAAACTTTCATGTCAAATGCTAAAGCTCTTTTAGCAACTTCTTTTCCAATTGCACCGACACCAATTATTCCAAGTGTTTTTCCTTTTAATCCTTCAGCTTTAGAATATGTGGCTTTATTCCATTTTCCATTTCTGAAATCAATTACGTTATCAGGAATTTTTCTGTCAAGAGAAATCATAAGTCCCATAGCAAGTTCTGCAACTGCAACGGAATTCATTCCAGGACAATTTGCAACATAAATACCTTTTTGGTTTGCAGCTTTAATATCAATATTATTTACACCGGCACCAGCTCTAATTATTAGGTTTAGGTTCTTTCCATTTGCAATTGTTTGTGCATTTACTTTTGTTGATCTGACAACAAGAATATCAATATCTGATATAGAATTTGGAAGATCATTTTCACCAAGTTTTGGCGAAAAAGTTACATCTAGATTTAACTCTTCCATTTGTTTTATATATTCATCCGGAAATTTATCTGCTACTAATACTTTAATTTTCATTTTAAACCTCTCATTTAATCTTAGGGAAAAATATTTCAATAAAAATATATGAAATTACACTTACTAAATTACAAACAATTATTTGAAATATTAAGGGAGATTTTATTTAATAAAAATTAGATTTTCTAAATTTCTATTAGAATACTAAATTCTAAAAAATCAGTACTTTATAAGATTATTTTAACATTGGAATTTTTACATTATGTTTTTTAGCATTTTTGATAGCTCTTTCGTATCCGGCATCGGAATGTCTCATAATTCCCATTCCAGGATCATAAGTAAGCACTCTTTCTAATCTTTCTTCTGCATCTTTTGTTCCATCAGCTACCACAACCATACCGGCGTGAATTGAATTGCCTATACCAACTCCTCCACCATGATGAACAGAAACCCAGCTTGCACCACCAATTGAATTTAAAAGAGCATTAAGAATTGGCCAGTCAGCAATTGCATCACTGCCGTCCTTCATACCTTCTGTTTCGCGGTTTGGTGAAGCTACAGAGCCACAATCTAGATGATCTCTACCAATTACTATAGGAGCGTTAATTTTACCCTGAGCAACAAGGTCATTAAATATTTTACCCATTTTTGCTCTTTCTCCATAACCAAGCCAACAAATTCTTGAAGGTAAACCTTGAAAATGTACTTTCTTCTGTGCCATATCTATCCACTTGCAAAGAGGTCTATTATCTGGAAAAGCATCTTTAATAGCTTGATCAGTAACATAAATATCATTTGGATCTCCTGATAAAGCAACCCAGCGGAAAGGACCCTTTCCGTCACAGAAAAGTGGTCTAATAAATTCAGGTACAAATCCGGGGATATCAAAAGCATTTAATACTCCATTATCTTTTGCTTCTCCTCTAATGTTATTTCCGTAATCAAAAGCTATCGCACCTCTTTTTTGAAATTCTAACATTGCTTTAACATGTTCAACTATAGTTTTTTTAGCCAGACTTATATATTTATTAGGATCACTTTTTCTTAAATCAAAAGCTTCATCTAAACTCATTCCCATAGGAACATAACCATTCAAAGTATCGTGTGCAGAAGTCTGGTCGGTTATTATATCAGGCATTAAATCAGATTTTAATAAGATAGGTAATACTTCACCTGCATTTCCTATTAGTCCAACAGATAAAGCTTTACATTCTTTCTTGGCTTTTAAAACAACATCGATTGCATCATCAACATCCTCAGTAATAATATCTAAATATCCTGTATCAACTCTTTTTAGAGCTCTTTCTTTATTAACTTCTATTCCCAGAAAAGTTGCACCATTCATTGTAGCAGCCAAAGGTTGAGCTCCGCCCATTCCACCAAGTCCGGCTGTAAGTATTAATTTTCCTTTCAGATCATTATTAAAATATTTTTCTCCGCAAGCAGCAAAAGTTTCATATGTTCCTTGGAGTATTCCTTGTGTCCCAATGTAAATCCAACTGCCTGCAGTCATTTGACCGTACATTGTTAATCCAAGATTTTCAAGTCTTCTGAATTCATCCCAATTAGCCCAGTTGGGAACAAGCATAGAATTTGAAATAATTACTTTTGGTGCATTTTTGTGTGTCTTAAATATTCCAACAGGTTTTCCGGATTGTACAATTAATGTTTCGTCATCTTCTAAATTTTTAAGTGAAGATACAATTGCTTCATAAGCTTCCCAATTTCTTGCTGCTTTACCGCTACCTCCGTATATAATTAATTCTTCGGGTTTTTCAGCTACCTGAGCATCCAAATTGTTCATCAGCATCCGCATTGCAGCCTCTTGAATCCAACCTTTACAACTTATTATGTTACCTGTTGGAGCTTTAATATTTATTTTTTCTTCTTCCGTTATCATCATAATCCTTAAAAATATTTTGATAATATATTTGAGTATTGAGTAACCATAGATCTGTAAAGCATTTTTTTAATAAACCAACTCTTCTTTAGTTCTTTTTTTAAAAATTCAAGATTTTGTTTTAATTGATTTTTTAACCTTGTGCTTTCATCTTTTGTTAATTTTATTGGACTATCATCATTTTCTAATTTATCTAAAATTGAACCAAAACTTTTTACTTCTGAGAAAAATCTATTATCACTTTCAATTTGTTTTAGAACCTGTTTGCAAAAAGTCTTTAATATCTTTATTTCATTATTATCAAATTCGTAAGAATAGTTTTTAAATAATTGTTTCATTTTTTTTCCATATTATTTTTAAATGATAATAATTTCTCTCTTATTTTAGTATAACCTGGCTTTATAACATCATATATGTATTTTAGCCTTTCGCTATAATTTATAAAAGCAGATTTCATAGAGTTTAATGTTATCTTTTCAATATCTTCTAAATTTAAATTAAAGTGTTCAATTGCTGTTAAAAATTCCTTTGTCATTGTTGTGTCACTCATCAATCTGTCATCAGTGTTTATTGTAACTCTAAATTTGTTTTTAAATAATGTACCAAAAGGATGATTTTCAATTTTATCAATAGCTCCTGTATGAATATTACTGAGCAAGCAAATTTCAAGTGGTATTCTCTTATCAAGTACATATTGCGCCAGATCACCAAAACCAATTACTTTTCCATTGTCATCAAAAATAAAATCATCTTTTAAATGTGTAGCATGACCAATTCTATGAGCACCGCACCATTGGATAGCCTGCCAGATTGATTCTTTTCCAAAACCTTCACCGGCATGAATTGTTATATTAAAATTTTCTCTTTGTATAAAATGAAATGATTCAACATGTTTTTTCGGGGGGTATCCTCCTTCTTCACCAGCTAGATCAAAACCAACAACACCTCTTTTCCTAAAGTTGACAGATAATTCTGCAATGTCTAATGTTTCTTTCATATTACGCATACCGCATAAAATTAAGCCGTAACCAACTCCAAAATCTTTTTTACCTTTTTGAAGACCTGTTAAAACAGCGTTTACAATTTCTTCGTAGTAAAGACCTTTTGATGTGTGAAATACAGGTGCAAATCTAGTTTCAACATAGCAGACACCATCATTTTTCATATCTTCCATCATTTCATAAGCAACTCTTTCCAATCCAACTTTTGTTTGCATAACTGCACAGGTGTGTTCAAAACCTTGTAAATATTCAACAAGACTTCCTTTATTTGCTCCTCTGTAAAACCAAACTGCTAATTCATCAGGATCTTGTGTTGGGAGTTTTTTATACTTTAATTCTTTTGCAAGTTCTATTATAGTATTTGTTCTTAATCCGCCATCTAAATGATCATGCAAAAGCACTTTTGGAACAGATTTAATTACTTCTTCAGTAGTCAATTTATCCTCACTTTTAGTATCAAAAATATCCTTTTAAGCAGGTAAAATCAATTTGATAATGTAGGTTTAAATATAAATGGAACAAATAGGTTAGACATTCAATATAAAATGTAAATAATTGATTATAGATCCATATTATATTAATTTTAGAATCTACAAATTATTAGAAAATAAAGGAGTTAGGATGAAGTCCATAAAATCAATATTAACATCAATTTTATTGACAACTTTTCTTTTTTCAAGTCTAGCATTAGCTTCACCTTGGACTACTGCAGCTAAGATGAGAATAAAAGCCAAAGAATGGCACAAAGCTTTAGAATTGTTACAAAAAGAAATTACAAATGATCCTGAAAGTCATGAGGGATTTTTTCTTATTGGATTTGTTTATGCCAGACTAAATAGATATGATGAGATGTTAGATGCCTATAAAAAAAGTTTAGCTCTTGATGAGGAATACAAAGAAGATATTGAACTAGATAAAATTAATACTTGGGCTTTTGTTTTTAACAAAGGTGTAAATTATTTTCAAAAAGCCAATAATATGACAATTCCTGACAGCGCAATGGCATATTATGATAAATCTTCTGAATCGTTTAAAACTGCAATTAAAATTCAACCAGACTCAACCAACACATATAGAAATTTAGCCTTTGTTTTATTGAATTCACAAAAATATGATGATGCAATTGAACCTCTACAAGTTTTAATTGATAAAGAACAATCAAGAGATGGATACAGATATTTAGGAAATATTTATTATGTAAAGGCTAAAAACTTAATGAGTGAATTTAGTATTTCCAAAAATCCAGCGGACAGCGTTGCCTATATGGAATTATTTGATAAAGCAATAAATATTTTAGAAGCTGGAAAAAAAGTTTATCCAAATGATTCTAACATTCTTTTAGAACTTTCAAATAGTTATATAGGTGCCAACAAAACTGATGTTGCAATAAATGCCTTTAAAGAAGGAGTTGAAAAAGATCCAACAAATAAATATTATCACTATAACTACGGTGTACTTTTATTAGGGGCAAAAAAATATCAGGAAGCTATTGAACAGTTTAAAGCTGCAGAAGTAATTGATCCTAACTATGAAAACGCACTTTACAATTTAGGTGTTGTTTATGTTCAATGGGGTGATGCTATTATGAAGGAAGAGCAAGATAAAGAAGTGAAAACAGATTTATATAAAGCTAAATATGAAGCTGCCCTGCCTTACTTGGAAAAAGTAATTCAACTTAATGATAAAGATGCATCTATTTGGGAAACTTTAGGAAAGGTTTACACAAGATTGGGTAAAAATAATGATGCTGCAAATGCATTTAAAAAATCAGATGAATTAAGATAAAAATATAATCAGGTTAAAATGAATCAAAATAAAAATCAGCAGGGTCAGCAAATAAATATTGAATTGGGTGAAAAAGAAGCCGAAGGAATTTATTCTAATTTGGCAATTATCACACATTCTCCGGCGGAATTCATTATAGATTTTACCAGAATAGTTCCAGGAGTCCCAAAAGCAAAAGTTCATGCAAGAATTATTACTACACCACAACATGCAAAAATGCTTTTAAATGCAATTAAAGATAATATTGATAAGTTTGAGAAAAAGTTTGGTGAAATCCAAATTGAATCTCCCCCTAATCAACATTTTGGTTTTGTACCACCTATTAATGAAAAAGTGAATTAAACAATTATTTTATTCCTAAAACCCTTTGAGAAATGATTTTCAAAGGGTTTTTTTTGGAACTTTTGAAACTGAGATTTGTACAATTATTTATAATGAAAAAAATATTTATCATACCGTTTTTTATTATTTGTTTTGCTTTCCTTATTAAAGCTGATAACAAATCCAACATTGGAGAAATATCTAAATCTCACAAGATAAATACGGCATATTTGAATACAGTTCTTGGTAATAAGAATATCTTAGATCTTGAAATAAAAAATGTAAATGTTAGAAATTATAAAAATAATTTTACATTCAACTATACAGATTTTGAATTAGGTAAAAAATTTCCAAAACCTCTAAATCATTTAACTTTCATAAAATATTATATCCCTTCAGAGACCCACGTTGAACTTAATTTATATAATCTTTTGGGCAATAAACTAAAAACTATTGTAAGTACAACAAAAGAACCCGGTGAGTATAATTTAAGGTTTGAAACTGACAATTTAATACCGGGATTATATATTTATCAATTAAAAACCGATATAGGAACCAGGACACAAAAAGTATTTTATTTTAATAAATAGAATAAGTTATTTCTAAGTTCCTTAAATTGCATTTCAAAACCTCAATCATTAATTTTAACCCTTAATTACTAACGGAGATATGAGCTATAATGCTAAATGTTTTTAAAAAAATATTCGGTGATAAACACGAAAAGAATTTAAAAGAATTACAACCTATAGTTGATGAAATAAATCAAGAATATGAAAAAATAAAAGATATTTCGGATGAACAGCTAAAAAATAAAACTGTTGAATTCAAAGAAAAGATCCAAAATGAAACTTCTGAAATAAGAAATAAAATAGATGAGCTAAAAGAGAAGCTTCAGTCTGATGATGATTTTGAAAGACAAGTTGTTTATGATGAATTAGATGCAACTGAAGAAGAATTAAATGACGCTTATGAATCTATTCTAAATGAAATACTTCCAGAAGCATATGCAGTTATTAAAGTTACATGTGAAAGATTAGTTGGCAAGACAATTATAGTTAAAAACACAAAGGTTGAATGGAATATGGTTCCTTATGATGTTCAGCTTATGGGTGGTGTGGTTTTGCATCAAGGAAAAATTGCAGAAATGGCAACCGGTGAAGGTAAAACTCTAGTTGCAACAATGCCTCTTTACTTAAATGCATTAACTGGTAGAGGAGTTCATCTTGTAACTGTCAATGATTATCTTGCTCAAAGAGATAGCGAATGGATGGGCGAAATATTTAAATTTCACGGACTTACAGTTGGTGTAATCTTAAACACAATGGATCCAGCAGAAAGAAAAGAACAATATAAATGTGACATAACTTACGGAACAAACAATGAATTCGGTTTTGATTTTCTAAGGGATAATATGTCAATTGATCCTGAGCATCAGGTTCAAAGAGAATATAATTATGCAATTGTGGATGAGGTAGATTCAGTATTAATAGATGAAGCAAGAACACCGCTTATAATATCAGGTCCTGTGGAAGAAGACAATCAGAGATTTGATGAAATGAAACCTAAGGTTGAAAGACTATTTCGTCTTCAAACAAATTTAGTTGCACAAATTGTTGGTGAGGCTGATAATATCCTAAATAATAATAGTGAAGAATCAAATAATAGTGATACAAAAGAAGCGGGTGTTAAACTATTAAGGGCTTACAGAGGACTTCCCAAAAATAAAAAACTTTTAAAAACTCTAAGTGAACCAGCTCATAAAAAATTGATGCAATCAACTGAGATGGAATATTTACGCGAGCAGGGAAAACATATGCATATTATTGATGACGAATTATATTTTGCCATCGATGAAAAAAATAATACTATTGACTTAACCGAAAAAGGAAGAGAAGAACTTGCTAAAGGCAGTGAGTTTGGAAAAGATTATTTCGTATTGCCTGACCTGGGTTCTGAAATGATAAAAATTGAAAATGATAAGTCTTTAAATGAACATGAAATAATTAAAAAGAAAGATGCACTTTATGCAAAATACTCAGAAAGCAGTGACAGAATCCATACAATAAATCAATTACTAAAAGCATATACCCTTTTTGAAAAAGATGATGAATATGTAATTACTGAAGATGGTAAAATTGCAATAGTTGATGAATTTAGCGGTAGAGTTTTACCCGGCAGAAGATATTCTGACGGTTTGCATCAGGCGATAGAAGCTAAAGAAAGAGTAAAGGTTGAAAAAGATACACAAACTATGGCAACCATTACTTTACAAAATTATTTCAGAATGTATAATAAACTTGCCGGTATGACAGGTACTGCTGAAACCGAGGAAGGAGAATTTTTTGAAATTTATAAACTTGATGTTATAGTTATACCAACAAACAAACCTATTATTAGAGATGATCAGGATGATGCTGTCTACAGAACTAAAAGAGAAAAATATAATGCAGTAATTGATGAAATTGAATCGTTAAAAAAGGCAGGAAGACCGGTACTGGTTGGTACAACTTCTGTTGATGTTTCTGAAACTATCAGCAGAATGTTAAAAAGAAAAGGTATTGCTCATAATGTGTTAAATGCAAAACAACATCAAAAAGAAGCTGAAGTTGTAGCCCACGCTGGTGAAATTGGTGCTGTAACTATTGCTACAAATATGGCAGGTAGAGGTACTGATATTAAATTGGGAAATGGAGTTGTTGAAAGAGGAGGTTTGTTTATACTTGGAACTGAAAGACACGAAGCAAGAAGAATTGATAGACAGCTACGTGGTCGTTCCGGTCGACAGGGAGATCCCGGCGCAACT
>Ga0210038_1000804_pt1 | contig 17678 bp, 16 predicted proteins | sample CryGeyCG2114_020_FD_183970 | JGI IMG/M metagenome (GOLD analysis project Ga0210038, IMG submission 183970) | Groundwater microbial communities from aquifer - Crystal Geyser CG15_big_fil_post_rev_8/21/14_0.20 (SPAdes) (version 2) | ecosystem: Environmental > Aquatic > Deep subsurface >... | reverse complement strand
ATTTAACTGCTCATTTAAAACACCACCCAGCATATTGCCTACATAAACCGCATCTACTTGGGATGTATCAATATTGGCAATCACTTCCTTAAGCAGATCGCTTAAACCGCAATCCCACAGTTCACCCGTTTTGGTTGCATACGTGTCTTTTATATAAATCATTTACATTCAATTAAAAAAGCATCGGCACCAGCGCCGGAACCATAACTCACCATTACAATTTTTGCACCCGCTTGTGCCACATCCAAAACCTGAGCCAAAGCCACCAACACCGTTGCGCTATAAGCATTACCCATTTTATCAAACACGGAAGCCGCCTCAATTTTTGCTAAATCGATACCTAATTTGTGCGCCACCCGTCCAGAAAACGTGGCATTGGGCTGATGAAAAACAAAATAATCAATCTCTTCCGTCTTAAAACCGGTCTTTTTCTGCAACTCTTCAAAAGCCCCAATTGTATGCCTAAAATATCCCGGCTCACCTGTAAAACGCCCGGCATGTCGCGGGGCTTCCTCGTCTTGATGTCGCCAAAAATCTGCTGTATCCGTGCAAAAACTAACCGTTGCCACCAAATCGGCAATCACATTTTCTTTACCAATAAAAAATGCCGCCGCCCCGGAGCCAACCGTTTTAGCAAGCGCATCACCCGCTCTGGCTTGCGCAACATCCGCACCAACAATTAAGCCATTGGCAACCATATCGCTATCTACCATTCCCATCATCATTTGCAAGGCAGTCGTGCCACTTTTGCAGGCAAACTCCAAATCGGCCGCCATTACTTTTGGCCCCCAATTAAACCAATCCGCCACCATTGCCGCTGTCGATTTAATTTTATACGGATGTGATTCCGAACCAAAATAAACCGCTTCTACATCTGGCAAATCGTTCAGTTTGTCAATTGCCGCTACCACCATTGTAAAACTATCTTCATCGGCAGAGCGTCCGTTAACCGGTATATAAACACTATATGCAGTAATTCCCGCCATACACATAAATTAAGAACGTAATCGCTCGTGTGAATCTGCCAATTCTGCTTTTGCCAAAGCGATTAACAGCGAAGTCTCACCGCACAAAACCAACGCCCCCAACCTGGCCGCCAACTCATTAGCACTATTTTCTACCCCCGGTTTTATCCGCATCATTTTATATAATTCTTGGATTTGTGGTAATTTTGTCCCACCGCCAATCGTGCCAACCAAAACTGCCGGCAATTCAACTGTAACAAAGACACCGTCACGCTCCGGCTCAATTTTTGTTATGCCTAAAGATCCTTCTACAGTATGTGCTAAATCTTGGCCTGTGGCCGCATAAAATGCGGCTACCATATTAGCATGATGCGCATTAACTCCAATTGACCCGGCCAACTTAGAACCGGACCCAAATTTTGCCTTCACCAACTCCTGCAAATCCGCCACACTTACCCCCAATCTCTTCAGCAACCACCCGGGAATATACCCCAAGGCCCGCACATATCGACCTCGACCATGCTCCGCCACAACAGTTGACGGCTTTTTATCGCTACAATAGTTGCTCGATTCCGCAATCAATGTAACGGCCAAAGGCACTTTCGACAAAATAAACTCCGTTAAAATTTTCTTCATTGCAATCGTAATCATATTCATACCCATTGCTTCCTCGGTATCCGCCGTTAGTTTGATATGTAAATAAGCTTCATCCATTTTGATTTCAATCTCCTTAATATGTAAATGCGCGCTTGTAGACTCCGCCAACTCTTTCAGCTTCTCCAAATTCTCCTCCAAAAACTTCGCCACACTCCGCGCCCCCGCCGCCGACGCACATTTAAGCACCGACGCCCGCGTAATCCCCAAATTCTTCACCTCTACTGCAATCCCATCCGCCTCAAAAAACCACTTTGCCCCGCGCTGACAACTGGCCACCAAACAAGATTCCGTCGTTACCATTGGCAAATAACACTCAGTCTCAAACTCTCCTCTAATATTAACCGGCCCCACAACGCCCAACGGCAGCTGCAGCGCCCCCAAAGTATTCTCAATTCGCCCCACCCGACTTTGGTCCGCCGTATAAAAAGCGGGGGACATCCCAAACTCTTTCTCCAAAAACTCCTGCATCATCCGCATCGCCCGTCTCTTTCCATATTTCCGCTCTAATTCCGCCAATTTTAATTCATTCATTTGTATGCCAATTAGATACCTGCATTGTGGCAATAAATCAAAATTCACACAACCACAATATTAGCAACGCCAATCTTTTAACACCAAATAACCAGCCCAATGGTATTTTTTGACTTTAGCTTGTAGTTGAATTTTTTTGGTGAGAATGTAACCGGCGGGGAGGTGAGCGATGAACATGGGTTTCATTTATATTAAAATATATTTGTCATCATCAAAGAATATGTTACTATTCACACCTACTTTATCTTTAAAAATCTTACCATGGAAGTAACAGCTACATACAATAACCAATGGCATCTTACCGCTAACGATAGTGGATATAACATCGCAAATCCTGGTCCAGATGGAACCAAACGCTTTTACAAAGTAAATTCCGGCCCTTATGGTAATCCAGTAATTACTGCCGAACCAGACTTAGCCTTTCAAGCACCTTCAACAGTAAAATACATTGACTCTAAAGGTAATGAAACAACACCAGAAGAAAAAATTGCCGGAATTATTTGTAAACAAGCTGGAGAGGTAATGCATCGATTCAGCTTATCAAGTCCCAAAAAACCAAAATACACAGTAGAGCAGGAAGGAGCCGAATTAATAATTGATGGTGTACGCTGGCATTTACGCGCTCTTTTTCAAAAAGACAAAAATCGCATCATTAATTATGATGCTTGGTATGGTCCAGACAAACCAAAAGCTGTCAAAATAGTTGAACTTGCAGATTTAGATTTTTAGTAAATCAACAGTCCCACTACCATAGCCCACAATTCCCGTCCAAACAATTCTCGACCCCTATAAATACACTTACACAAACTTACTTGCACACCCAAATTAGCCTAAAACCCATCCCTTCCGCCCCAACACATGCACCGTCGCCCCTGCATCAAACGTCACACAAATATCTACTCCATCCGCTCGCATCTGCACAACCTTTTCCCAAATCCGCAAGCTTTCTGGCTTTAACAAAGCAACCTTGTGCTTGCAACTCCAGGCCTGAATTAAAAACGACCAAGCTTCTTCCGTAACTACGTCGGCAAACCCAGGCCAATCGTCATTGCGCATGGCCGTCACTAATCGCTCATACCTATCGGCAAAATTTGCTAAACGGTCGGCAAATAATGGCGAACTTGGGACCATTTTATGCAGCTCTGAAGAGGAGAACTCTTTCGCACAGTCATCAACAATGTAGCTCGTAACTTCGAGATCAAAACCGGCTAAATCATCACGCACAACCAGCTCATGGCCTGACGGCTGCCACTCAACCACACCATCCAACAACGACCGTAAAGCGGAACCGGAAGTTCGTGCTAACAAATCTTTAACGCGATCATCTAAAACATCTACGCCTACCAACTCGGCCAAAGCTTTGGCCAAAGCGGAAAAACCGGAAGCGGAAGAGGCCATACCCACGGCAACGGGGAAATTATTTGATGTTTCAACAATGTAACCTTTTTTTACATTAAATTCGGCTAAAAACTGATCTACAAAAGCGATAATACGTGTGGGGTCAGCATCAAATTTTACTTCACGCACAGTGGCGTCAACCACCAATGTTACCTTCGTTTCTGTCACACAGTCGGGCAAGGGCACAGACAAGGACGGCAAGAGGACCTTGCCGGTGTCATCCACTCCCCAATATTTTAAAAGTGCCAAATTTGCGTTACTTTTAGATATAGCCGTTTTCACTTTTGCTCGCTTTATAAATTAAATTGAAGTTGTACTGATCGGCCAACTGTCGCACCTGATTATACTGATCCGGGTTTTGATAACAAATTAGAATTAAACCGGACCCACCATCTACACCACCGGCACCCGTTACTTTGGCAGCAATTTTAAATGTTTTTAACCGTATACAAAAATCATTTACCGGCTCTGTTACTACTCCCAACTCATTTAACAAAACTTGATTTTCTACAATTATGTCAAAAATCGGCTCATAAAAACCTTTGCGCAAATCTTCAATCATCTTATAACTCAAGTTGCCAATCTTGCGAATCAAATTAAACGCCTTGGATCGCTTTGTATCCCACAAATGTTTCACCGCAGTTACCATTTCTGCAGTTGTAGACGTACCACCACTATCAAACAACACAAAAGGGTAGGGGAATGCCGTGTTCATTAAACGCCCTTCACCAACCTGATACGTATGCACCCCTTCGGTCTGACAAACCAAATATTGATCCACACCACTCGGCTTAAAATGCATATTGGTCTCGGACCGCTCAATTAAATTTTTAAGTTGTAATCCGCCAGTGCCCACAAACGTCTTTGCGACCAAATGCGCCAAAGCCACCGCCAACGCCGCCGATGTTCCTAATCCAATACCAAACGGCGCATCCGCAACCACTTTAAATAACGGCACCTTACTCCGCTCAAAATTAGGTAAATCTTGCGCACACCATTCCCAAAATCGATCAATAAAAGCCACCACCGCCGGCTCATTATCCTTTCGATAATCACCATCAAACTCCAAACGCAATTGCAAATGCGGCAAAACCTGACCAATTGCTTTTTTATCAAAACAAACGGCATGTTCACCAACCCAAATAATTTTTAACGGTACCTTTACTGGCTGCATCATAAAATCAATTATTCTTCAAAAGTTTCTACCGGCTTTTCTAACATCAAAGTTTCCATATTACCACCCTCAGTTCCATCCGTAACTTTATAAATATCCTTATCCAACTTTTTAAACTCCCGGGATGCTTGATTATACATGCTCACCGTTGTCCCCAAATGCGTCCCCACTTTGTCCATATACGCCCCATATGCATTTAAATGTTTGCTCAGATCACCAACATATTTTTTGATTTCCAAAGCATTTTTCTCAATTGTTAAAGCTTTTAGGCCTTGCAAAACCGTCTTTAAATAAGCAAAAAACGAAGTCGGCGAAACAATCACAACCCGCTTGCTAAAGGCATATTCAATCAGATCATGTGTATTAACTTTTAACGACCCTACATCATAAATTAACAAATTATAATAAATCCCCTCGGCGGGAATAAACATAAAGGCAAAATCCGTTGTCCCATTTTCCGGCTGCACATACTTAGAAGTCTCATCAATCCGTTTTTTCACATCACTCTTAAAATCACGCTCAATCAATTCACGCTTATCTTTATCTGTTTCCGTCATCATCAAATTATATTTTTCCAAAGAAAACTTAGCATCGATTGGAATCACCATCTCCTTAAAAAACACAGCCGCATCCACAATCAATCCATTTTTAAACTTATGCTGCATCTCAAAATGCTGAGGCGGTAATACATTTTGCAACAACGTTTCCAACATATACTCACCCAAAATCCCACGCTGTTTCGGATTTTTTAAAATATTCTCCAAACTTTTCATCTGCTCCGCAAAGCCCACCACCTGCTTATTGGTCTCATTTAACATCGTTAAACGCTCCGTAATCTCCTTAATTGTGTCATTAGCCAACCCTTGATGCTTATTAATCTGCAAAGAAATATTATCCAATCGACTTTGCATCTCCTCACGACTCTTCCCACCGGACTCGTTTACATCACGCCGCAAATCACTAATCTGCTGTAAAAGTAAATAAATCAAATAGCCCAACCCGGCCAAAATCAATAGTCCAAAAAACACCAACAAAGTTTGCATAAACAATCGTTAAAAAAGTAAATCGGAATTGCCACGCACCTTACTTAAATCCTTTTGTCCTAAAGCAAAAAGCCCAACTTGCAATTGCTGCTTCCAATGATTCAATAACTTGAGTACTCCTTCCTTACCATCCGCCGCCGCCATTTTAATCGGCAAAGCCGCTGTTGCCATACTCGCGCCCAAAATCATACTTTTCAAAATATCGATCCCCGAACGCACACCGCCTCCCGCAATTAAAAGCCATTCCGCATTAGTAGCATAAGCCTCTTTTACAAGCCAAGGGGTTTCATAACCAATATTGCGCACAACATTCGCCAACTCCGGTTCATTCTGCAAATCCGCCTCAACATGCCCCCAACTCAAACCACCTAAACCGGAAACATCAAATCCCACCACACCCCATTCCGATAACTCTTCAATCACTTCCGTACTCAATCCATGCCCCACTTCTTTTACAAAAACCGGCACCGACGCAACCTGCACAAAATCGGCGATCGCACTTTTTACCCCACGCCAATCCGTATCGCCATCTTCCTGCACAACTTCTTGCAACGGATTTAAATGGATAAAAACGCCATCCACTCGCAATTCCTTAATTGCACTCACCAAACTCTTCTGTATTTTTTTATCTTTTAATTGAAAAGCGCCAATATTGATCAAATAGGGGACATCCGCCAGTTTATCTTTTAAATCAAAAGCTCCCAACAAATCCGGATCCCCCAAGGCAACTCTAATCGAACCAGACGCAAAAGCCACGCGTGCCTCATTACACGCCTCTGCAATCTGCAAATTTAGCTCATTACCTTGCTCAACACCACCACTCATCGAACTCACCAAAAAAGGAAAAGCCAATTGATAATCCAAAAACTGCGTCTGCAAATCAATCTGCTCAAAATCCACCTCCGGCAACGCATTGTAACGCAATTTATACTGATCAAAATAGTCCATATCCCCATTTTGCGTAACCTGCAAATGTCGCTTTTTTCTCTTTAAAATATCATTCATTTAAATTGATCAAACAGGGTGATTGTACAGGAAAACAAGCCCAAAGCAACACACCCCATATCAATAGAAATGTTTTTCATTTCACGCAACAAAATTATTATTTCTCCTCTTGACGGTGAGCCTCCACTCACCTATATTAAGCTTACAAATATTCTAACTCCAATAACTATGGAACTACTCGCCAAACTATCTCCAAAACATCCATTATCTGCACTGCCTGGTATTGGGCGTCACACACCACGTGCTCTAGCAAAATATGGTATTCAAACCATCGGCCAATTTGCCTGTTTTACAGAAACAGAAATTATGAGCCTCCTTGGCGGCAGCGGAGTCAGACTACTTACTTCTGCTCGCACAATTGCACGGTAATCACTTAAATTTGCTAATTTTGGCATAAAGACATAAAATACACTGCCAAAGTAACAAAGATTATGACAAACCTAATTTTAACGGGTATGCGTGGCAGCGGCAAAACTCACATTGCCCGCAAAATCGCCACAACCCTAAAACGCCGTCACATCGACATCGATAAAGAAATCCAAAGACAAGAACGGATGTCCATCAGTCATATTGTTAATAAAAAAGGCTGGCCCCATTTTCGTAAAATCGAAAAATACGTCACTCGTCGCGTTTCCAATCTTAAAGACGTTGTTATTAGCGCCGGTGGCGGCACAATTATCGACAACGAAAACACCCGTAAACTCAAAAAACACGGCATCATCGTTTTTTTGGATGCACCTGTAAAAATTCTTGCCGCTCGTATTTTAGCTTACGAAGAAGAAACCGAAAAAAGACCATCGCTAACCGCAGCCAAAAACTTAGAAGAAGAAATGACCAACGTCTGGAACAAACGCCAACAACAATATCGCGAAACCGCTAACTACACAGTCGACGTTAGCCAAGACTCCGACAATCTCAAACAAGATCTCCGCGATAAAAGCAAAAAAATCATCGACGTCGTCTCCGCCGATTATCCCGAATTTTGCAAACCGGAAGAACTAAAGAGCTAACATCCGCTCCAACGCCACAGCCGCCCGCACTCTTATTTCTGGATCAACAATAATCTGATTCACAATATCGCCTTTTACCAATGCCTCCAAATTCTGGCACAAATGCTCCGGACTGGTTCTATCCATCATACTACACATACAAATTGGACTACCCAACAACTGAATCTTTTTATCCGGATGCTGTTTAATTAAACGTCCCACCAAATGAATTTCTGTTGCCACCAACCAACTGGACCCTGGCGGCGCCGCCGCTAACGTACTTATAATAAACTCCGTCGATCCCATAAAATCGGTGGCTTGCGCCACTGCATAAGGGACTTCCGGATGCACCAAAACCTTTATTGCCGGATCTAGCCTGCGCGCTTCCACAATATCTTCCACCTTAAAGCGATTATGCACAGGGCAACACCCCGACCATAAAATAACCTTGGAATTTTCCAACTGCTCCTTTGTTAAACCACCATTAGGCAAAAAAGGATTATATAAAACAATCTGCTCCAAAGGAATCCCTTGATTAACTGCCGTATTTCGCCCCAAATGTTGATCGGGAAAAAAGAAAATCTTCTCCTTCTGCTTAAATCCATATTCCAAAGCCTTAGGCGCATTGGTCGAAGTACAAACCAAGCCACCATGATCACCACAAAACGCCTTTAACGAGGCGTAACTATTAATATACGTAATGGGTACAATTGTATCACCCAACAAAGCTTGTAACTGCTTCCAAGCCTTTTCCACTTGATGGATTTGCGCCATATCGGCCATGGGACAACCGGCCGTTTCATCCGGCAAAGTCACAATTCGTTCACCCTCTGTAACAATGTCTGCTGTTTCCGCCATAAAATGCACACCACAAAAAACAATAAACTCAGCCTTACTATCCCGCGCCAACCGTGACAACTTTAAGGAATCACCAAAAGCATCACCATGGTCATAAACATCATCGCGCTGATAATGATGTGCCAACACAATAACTCGCTCACCCAATTTTTCTTTAGCCGCTCGAATGCGATTTGCCACATCGTCCTTAGCCATACGCTTAATTAAATAGTCGATGTCTAATCTTCGGCAACCACTTTAAACCCGCCACAATCACAATTGCAACCAAAACCGAAACAAACCCGGAAACAAAAAGGGGAACCGACACACTACTGATATCCATCACATATCCATATACAAACGAACTAATTCCCGTCGCCACTACTGTCAAAAAAGTCAAAACCCCAAAATTACTGGAAAGCGATCGCTCCGGAAACAACTCCGCCAAACCGTGATACATAAACGTAAACACCGCCGCATCGCCAACCTCATGAATAACACGCGCCAACAAAGACAACCCCACATTAGGCACTACCATTGCCATATGAAAAATCCCCGAAACCAACAAACCAATTACCAAAAAATACCCGCTTGGAACTCCTTTTTCTATCGCTCTCGAAAAGTAAAAACTGGCAAACCCCATAATAAAAATCCCGGTCGACATGTATGCCCCAATATGCCAGCCTTCAAGCAGCAAAACATTTTTTAAAAAGGGGACATAAGCCACAACTTCCGCACCAAAATGCAAAGCAAAAATTGCCAAAGTAATCATAAAAAAAGCGACCTTAACATCCTTCAAATCTTGCCAAAGATCCCCAAAACTCAACTCTGTTTTAACTTTTGTCGCAAAAAAGAAACTAGCCGCAAAAATTAATATCAGCCCCACAAAACTAGCCTTAATAATCCCATCAAACCCGACCTCTCCCAACAAATAAGTCCCAACAAGCATCCCTATGCCAATCCCCACAAATCGCAAAACCAAAAACCAAGACATAAAGCCCTTTTTCTGTAATTGCTTCTGCACTCGCAACACAAAACTATCAATCGAAATATCCACCAACCGCTGCCCAATTCCACTTAAAACAAACGCCAACAAAATCACTAAAAAACTATCAAAATAAAACACCAATCCCAACTGCGTCATAAACAAAACGAGCCCCAACTGCATCAAATGCCGAGAAGAAAAGCGATCATTGGCAAACCCGGAAGGCACACTCGCCACCAAACTCACAATACTGTTTACTCCCAAAATTAAACCAACCTCTGTCGCCAAAAAACCTTTATCCAACAAAAACAAAGCCCAAAAAAAATAACTTAGGTTATATACCAGCCGATAAAACATCGAAATAACGATGGGTAGGGCAGGGAACTTCATAGATTTAATTTGGATTATATCTCAGCAGTTTTCCATGTACCTTCACCCGGAAACATTGAAGCAAAAATTTGCTGAATTTGTTCTAATTCCTGATCAGTAACATTTGTAACATGAAAACGCACAAAATTAGGAATATTAAACAACACCGTCTTCAACATAGCAAGATCAGAAAAATCCGCAAAATCTAACTTTAAATTTTTAATTAAACCACCCAGCACTTTCGCTTTCATATCACTATTCTGTAAAACTTCCAAAATATTACCATGTTTCGGTAAACAACGACACAAATCCAAAAGTCGCGCATTATTTAAATCAGGACTTTTAAGTTCAGACTCAATTCGATTTTCTAATTGTAGCCATTCTTCATCCGATAATTTAATCACTAGTAACTTCTGAAAAAGCACATCCCACCATTTTACAAAAGCATAAATAAACTCACTTCGCTCCTCTTTGGTTTTTCCACAACTTGGTACAATTGCTAAATGTGCCTCGATTTCCCTTAAAACTACATCCTTTTCAACATCATTAAAAAATTGACAAACCACATCGTTAACCAATTCCATAATTTGTTTAACAAAAACAGATGATCCCAAGCCTTTATCATCAGATTCAACACTCATCCACCTAACTGGAAACCCTTCGATACCTTCAAAAGACATTTTTAATGGGTTTAATGCAGATTACAATCATCCTCCACATCACCCCCTTCTGTCAACAAAACCCCAATCATCCCAAAAAGTCGGGTACGTTTTACTGACACAGCTGGGATTTGTAATCACTAAATTAGGTTGCAATAATTGCACAATCGCAAAACACATCGCCATCCGATGATCATTATATGTATCGATTTCCGCCGCTATTAAAAGATCCGTCTCCACCCCAAAAACGGTTAAACTATCTACACCTGCCACGGCCTTTACTCCTACTTTTTGCAATTCGGTTACCAAAGCCTCAATTCGATCACACTCTTTTACCCTTAAACTGCCTATTCCTGTTAATTTCATTTTTTGATTACTAACCGCCGCTGTTATTGCCAAAGTCATTGCCGCATCCGGAAAATTCGTACAATCAATCAATTCCGGCAACTGTAAATGACCCGTACCAGCTACCACAATGCCCTGTTCCAAATCCTCAACCTTTACCCCCGCCTTTTCCATAACCTCCAAAAACAAGCGATCTCCCTGCAAACTATTTAAATGTAAATCTTTTAATAAAAACTCTTCACCTGTAACTGCTGTCCTTGCAATCCAATAACTTGCCGACGAAAAATCAGGCTCAACGATATATTCAGGTTTTACCAACTTTTGTTGTCCCTCAATCATAAAATAATTTTTTGCATGATCAACCTGCACCTCAAACCCCAAATCCATTAACATCCCCAACGTCAAATCTACATAACTTTCGGAAATCATATTGCCACTGCGCGCCACAATTGTTTTTCCCGACCAAAAAAGTGCATTTAAAAGCACACCGCTTAAATATTGGCTACTAATTTGCTGATCCACTATACAAGTTCGCTCCACATCTGTTGCCAATTTTTTTCCTGTAATCAATAAAGGCAAATAACCTTCCTCAGTTTCATATTCAATATTCGCACCCAGTTGTTCGAGCGCCTCAATTAAAGGCTTAATCGGCCGCTCATGCATCCGCTTATTGCCATACAAACGGTATTTACCCGGTAAAAAACTCAACGCCACCGTTAAAAAGCGCGCCGCTGTACCGGCATTTTCCACATACAGTTCCACAATATCCCCGGCATCCTTAAACTGCCCGGGCTTCATTTTTACATCAAAAGCATATTCATTTTCTACTGTTACTTCCACATCAACCCCCAATTTTTGCAACACTTCCAACATCACTTTCGTATCATCACTTTTTAAAACATTTTTTAAATAAAACGGCTCATACAAACCAATTAATAAAGCTCGATTAGATAAACTCTTAGAAGGTGGAATGATAATTTCACGCATAAAATTGTTGCCAAATTTTAGTAAATAGAGATTGATCAATCGGCGCAATTTTAACGGCTTGTCCTAATTTTTCTACCAAGGCAAAAATCACCGCACCATCCAAATTCTTCTTATCAAACTGCATCACCTGCCACATTGCTTCAACAGTAAACTTTGCATTTAACGTTATCGGCAATTCGCACAATTCCAAAATTTTCACAATCTCTGCAAAATCCGTCTCACTCAAATAGCCCAACTCTTTGCTAATCATACTTTCTACAACTATGCCCAAACTAACGGCTTCGCCATGCTTAATTTTATAACCAGACAAATGCTCAAGCGCATGTCCCACCGTATGCCCTACATTCAAATATTTACGCACGCCATGCTCTTTTTCATCCATGGCCACAATCTCCAACTTAACCGCCGCCGCCATAGTTACCAACTCCTTCAAAACTAAAATCTCACCTGCCAAAATCGCTTCTCGATTATTTTTAAGATAATCCAATAAAGCTATATCTTTAATTAGCCCATGCTTAACAACCTCCGCCAGACCAGAAACTAATTCCACCTTAGGCAAAGTTTGTAAAAATTCCGGAACCATATAAATCGCCTCCGCTTGATAAAAAGTCCCCAACAAATTTTTCCCCTCTTTAGTATCCACCCCCGTTTTACCACCAATACTGGCATCGACCATCGCCAATAGGGAAGTCGGCACCTGCACAAATTTCACCCCTCGCATATAAATCGATGCCAAAAACCCGGCTAAATCACCGGTTACACCGCCACCCAAAGCCACAATTAAACTGTTACGGTCAAAATTACGATTTAATAATTCTGCCGCCAACTCTTCTAAAGTAATCAAGTTTTTGTTTTCCTCACCAGCCGCAAACGTCAACAACTCCACTTCTAACCCCAATGCAACCAACTCTTTTTGCAAAGATTCACCATAAAGCACCGCTACATTACCATCTGCAACAATAGCCAGTTTAGACACATCACCAAACTCTTTTTTAATAGATTTTGCCAATTCTTCAAGAACTACATTTTTGATCACAAGCAAACAATTAAAAAGTACAGCCCCAACTTTATCAGAATATTAGCCAAGACCTAAGCAAAAAAAATTTGACAAAAAAAATTGTATAGTTTAAGTTTCAATTAATTTCCGAATTTTTTAAAGCCTCACGCAAATCGCAAAGAGGTACTTTTCTCAAGTATGAAAAACACAATTCTAGACACAACACTAACTCCCCAAAATTATTTTGACTCCCACTGTCATCTCCAATTTCCCGAATTTGACGAAAACCGCGACGAAGTCATAAACCGCGCACGCGCAGCTGGGCTCAGCAAACTCCTAATCCCCGGCACAGACTTTGAGTCATCTGTAAAAGCTGTAGAACTAGCCAACAAATACCCCGACTATATAGAAGCCGCCATCGGCAACCACCCCTACGAAGCCGACAAATCCACCGACGCCCAAATGGCGCAATACGAAGACCTAATCAAAACCAATCCCACCATCACCGCCATCGGCGAAACCGGCCTCGACACATTCCGTAATGCCTTAGACATCCAAATCCAAATCAATTCATTGACAAAACACGCAAAACTTGCTAAATTTTACAACTATTACCTGATCATCCACAGTCGCGAGACCGACGAAGTCACCTCCGCAATTCTCAAAATTCTCCAAGAGCAAAAAATCGAAAAAGTAATCTTCCACTGTTTCTCCGGATCCCAAGAAACCGCCAAAACAATTTGGAGCAGGGGATACAAAACCTCCTTCAGCTGCAACATCACCTATCCCAAAAACGAAGCCCTCCTCCAAACATTCAAAACCTGCCCCGCTTCACTCCGCCTCCTCGAAACCGATTCCCCCTATTTAGCCCCCCAAAGCCAACGCGGCAAACGCAACGAGCCGGCAAATGTGAAGGACTTACTACAATATTTATAAACTCTTAGCACATTAAAAATGTGAACAAACCTAAGGAAATTAGCGCAATACAAATAGCACACACTTTGATCTAATCAAAGCATAATGACACAAAGAGAAACAACAAGTTTAGAACTACCACCGACTAGCACCGGATTGACCATACTTTATGAAACAATCCAAGAAAAAAATATTGACGAACTTACGTCATGGGTAAAAGCAATGGTCAACACACTATTTAGAGACAATGCAGTATTATCTGCTCCAAGTATCGCTAGAATTTGGGGGCATGAAAAAGGTGACAAATCATTAAACTTAGATCAAGTAATAATACTAGCCTCATCATTATTTGGAGAAAATTTTCTTACAGATTTATTAGATAAACCCAATAATATTGATGATTTACTTGCAATAATTAACAACACAAAACCAACTACAAAAGATGGATTTGAAAAACTGCGATCTGCTTTAGCACTTCTACACGTAGCACACGCAGAAAATTATGCGGCAACCGAATGGGATCACGAAAGAAACCTTGGGATTACTCAATCATTAAGAGAAAGAGTTGCAAGCATAACAACCGAATTTGGAGGTAATACCTACCTACAAAGTCCATCAAATGCCCTAATGCGAGTTGAAATAGATTCAATAAAAATAGCCGATCCTAAAGACCCCAATGGCGCTATCAGAAAATTCCTACAAAGACCCGAAGTCTCAACCTTATCAATGATTTTTGACGGAATTAGACTTTCAATTCAGCTACCTAAAGATGTCAAAGCTATTGAAATAAATGGTTATTTAGAGATGATTCTCACAATTTTTTGTGAAAATACTGGTACGGATATTTACAGAATTAAAAGTACCTTAGAAAGTGGCCACGCAAACGATAGTAGCACTGGCAAACATAGGGCATTACATTTTAACAGTAATTTAAGGTGTGTAACCTGGCATGCTAATGCCGAATTAAAATACGCATTGCATAATCACGATACAATCACTCAAGAAGCGCTAAACAACTTATGTAATGAATATAATCACAACCTAGATGAACTAACACACCTAACATTAGCCCTCATTCATAACACTTCCGGATCCAAAGAAATAGTTGCCCAGTTAACGGCAAAACATCTTAGTTCACACAAAAATGCCGATCAAAAAATTAAAGGATTTATTTTTCATGCTGAAAACTATTTTAGTAAACACCTTGGTAAACCAACTACCATGAGTATCATGCAACCACAAGAAGAATCACACGTAGTACCAATTGAAATACAAGTAAAAGCATATTTTCCCGAACAAGAAGAAACAGCCGACCATATAGATTATGATAAAAGAAGAATGCGCTCACTGAGAGAGATGCATGGATTTGAACAAGAATATATAGACTATTTGTCCGACTTAATTGAATTTGCAGAAGAATTAGCTTATTGCCATCAAGGAGATCACGTAAAAGTAGTCGAAGATTTTCATCACGCACAAAAGCAATATGTAATAAAATTATTACAAATCATCTTTGAAAATGAAGGAAATCTAGAATTCCTAAAAGACATAACATACAACTCTACAGCCGAAAAAGAAGAAGATTTCTCATTTGTATATTATAAATTACTACGAATAATCAAAATACTCAGAGGGAAACATGAATACAAAGACCAACTTGATACCTTTGTTACATTTATCAAAAATCATACAATAAAAAATTCCGACGATTTAAATGAAGACACCTTATGGGCCACCATCGACCATCAACTCGACAACGACCCCGAAGAATTACTAAAAAGAAACTTAGCAACCCTTATAAAAGATATTTTTTGTGGTAAAGAAGGAAGCCCAACCGGAGCACGTGGAATTAGTGACATTTATGATGAACTAATGACAGTGAATTCTGGAATAATTATTCCTAATAATCTTTTAAACAATCCGGAACATAGCAAAGATTTAAAAAAAAGATTAAACATTAACTTAGCTAAGCTAATGATGCGCACAATTAGTGAATTTTTAAACGAACACCAACAAGAATTCATCACTACGTATCTAAATAATCTACAAGAATTAATCGATAATTTTCCTGAAAACTCCTTATCTAAAAAGATTTTAAATGGCTTTATTAAAAGTATCACGACTAATAAATATGCCTCTTTAACTCAACTATTTGAAGATGCAAATAAAATTTTTATAGCAATTAAAAGTAATAATCCTGAATCACACGAACGAGTTGATGAATTTAAAAACAATAATAACTATCAAGATCCTAAATTACAATTCATCAAAGGGAGGATGTCTTACGTAGGTGAAAACCCCAATGACAATGATAATATTGGCAATATTACCATTGATAACATGAGGGGAATTATCAGGGAATGTATAATGCTAAACCTAGAATTCGACGATTTCCTACATATAAACGGCCCTAATAACGGTGTAACCTTTATGATTCCAGAAAGTACAACTTCAATAGCAAACACATTGATTGCATTATACAAAGGCATAACCGTCCATGTTGCAAAATTAAAAAAAGCCAAATTAACAAATAAACCATCCCATAATTTACAACAATCCACAAATAACGCGCAAGAAACCTTACAAAGAATCTGGGATGAGGAATTAAGAAGATGGCATCAAATAGGCACCGATATCCTTAACTAACGTCACCCCACCTCCTTCAACCGAATCTCTTTAAAATAAGGATCCCTCACCTTACCGTCCAACCCCACTTCCCCAATAAAAACCTGTTGTCCGTCTAGTGGTTCCTTTTTAAAGGACGACTTAATCGCCTCCATTATCGCCAAATCACAACCCGGCTCCTTAATTTTAATGCCACCAACCACATTCACAAAAACGTCTTGCTCACCCAACTTTAGACCGTGGTATTTTTCTAATACGGCAATTAACATATGTAACCGATTTAAATCAAAACCGGTGGCCGACCGCTTGGGATAACCAAAATAACTTTTGGAAACCAAAGCCTGCACCTCCAACACAAACGGACGTCGCCCATCAATCGTTACCGTTAATGCTGAACCGATTACATTACCCGTGCGTTCTTTTAAAAGCTTTTGACCAGGGGATTCAACCGCCTGCAAGCCCTCACTATCCATTTGAAAAACACCCACTTCTTGCGTAGAACCAAAACGATTTTTTAAGGCGCGCAACAGTCTAATCTCCTCATAACGATCTCCCTCCAAATGCAAAACAACATCAACCAAATGCTCCATAACTTTGGGGCCGGCAATGCTACCATCTTTTGTAACATGCCCTACCAATAACACAGGCGTTTGACTTTGCTTAGCATACTGCATAAACCCCTCAGTTACCGCACGCACCTGCGGAATACTGCCGGCAAACGACCCCAAACTCTCACTATAAATTACCGAGACCGAATCGACCACAATTAAATCCGGCTTGTTTTCAGCCAAATACCCCAAAATTGTATCCAAATCCGTTTCCATTAAAAAATCAACATTATCCAATTTATGCGAAAGCCGATCCGACCGTAACCCAATCTGCTCAACAGACTCCTCTCCAGCAACATATAAAATTGACTTAAGCTGACTTAATTCCGCCAACACTTGCAACATTAAAGTCGATTTTCCAATACCCGGTTCACCAGCTAACAAAACTAGTGACCCTGGCACCATACCACCGCCTAAAACCCGATCAAACTCCTTTATACCCGTTTCTACACGAATCATACGCGCACCATCCAAATCAGAAAGTTTACGCACAGTTATTTGCGCATTTCGCTTAATCTGCGACTCTTGTTTTTTTTGCACTGAAACATCAATCACATCCTCTACAAGTGTGTTCCATTCTCCGCAATCC
>Ga0210038_1000784_pt1 | contig 17921 bp, 19 predicted proteins | sample CryGeyCG2114_020_FD_183970 | JGI IMG/M metagenome (GOLD analysis project Ga0210038, IMG submission 183970) | Groundwater microbial communities from aquifer - Crystal Geyser CG15_big_fil_post_rev_8/21/14_0.20 (SPAdes) (version 2) | ecosystem: Environmental > Aquatic > Deep subsurface >... | reverse complement strand
ATCTACAACCACCACATCCCGCAGCGAGCTTTGAACCACCAGACACCCATCCAGGCATTGAAAAAATGGCAGACGGAAAAACCCGAATTATTCGTCAAGCGCGTTTATAAACAGGCGGGACTTGACACCCACGTTCATTAAAGAAATCCTTGAAAGAGAGATTCTCCGAAAACGCACCTAACCCTACGCTCAAGCGGGACTGCGCAAAAGTGCGCAGCCCCTTAGCTCCACGTTGGGGTAATGGAGGTTAAATCCAAATGAATACAAAACTTTGCTTATTAGGTTTGTCGGTTTTTGCCTTACTCCAAGGCTGCGGAGGCGGCGGAGAGACTTCAACTACTGTGCCAGCGGCACCTCCTTCCTATGCTCCCGCTGAAGCCTGCACACCAACTGGGTATTACCGATACACGACTCCGCCTACTGGCTTTACCGCTGTCACATGCTGGATGCAGGCGATTGACATACTCGGCATGAGCAACCCGAACAAAGTTGAAGTTGACTGGTTGCAGGCACATGCCACAGTCAATGGCGTAGACACCATCCTGCTAGATGACACATTTGACAGCCATACGCCCCCGATGGACTTCTATGGCCTATATAGCCGAAATCCATGGTTTGCTGGAGATCGTCTTGCTGCAATGCCGTTTAACATCGAGAACGGTACTCTAATTATGGAGACTGGCCTCTTTCCGAATCATGTTTTCCACTGGTGGAATACATCGCGGTCGCTGATTCCTGCGGGCACTAGTCGAGTTTGGTGTGAAGCTCGTGTTCGGATAACTGGAGGTGCTGGCGTACAGATTGGTATTGACTACTGGAAAGACTTAAATGCTTCGTACGCTGGTTATGGTGTCAATAATACTGAAGCCGGGGCCAGCGACTGGTATGGTAACAGTACTGCTGACTGGCAGATTATTACTGTAGGGCGACCTTAGTTCAGAATAAACTGGGGTGCGTTGAATTTATGCCTAAAACCAAAGCGGTTGAGCCTTGATTCTATTTCAATAAGTCGGGTATCCAGCTAAATGCTGTGCCTAGCCTCTCCATGGGTGCGAAGGCACGGAAATATCCAGCGAAGCAGGCGCTTTGTTGCGCAGCTTGGCCGACACCGCGAACTCTTGCCCCTCAACTTTGGGCTTGGGATTGGCTACAAGCTCACGGAAGGACATAGGATGCATGGAAACGCACTGTTCGATCAACCTGTAGAAGAGCATGCCCCGATGCGCGGACTTGCGGCGGTTGAACCGAAACGCGAATTCATCGAGATAAGCCTGCAAGTGATCTTCTTCAAAGGAACCCTGATGCGTACCCATCATCCAGCGCTTAACCAGCGCGGCAACGCGGTGTACGCCAGGCAAGACCTCGTTGGCATCTTTGCCGGATACCTTGATGGACGTTCCTTGGTGGATGTATTCGTCTTTGGTTGCGCCTGGATAGGATGTAAGCCCGTCGGTGTAGATCGTAGAGCCGGGTTTGATGTGCTTCTGAATAAACGTCTTGAGCGTTTTGGTTTCTGCGTTGGGGATAATTTGCAAGCGGCAGCGCCCGAAACCTTTTGGGGAGAGCAATTCCACGGCGACCGCTACCAACACCTTTCCTTCGGCACCGCGCCCGCGTTTGCCGTGCCGCACCCCTCCAAAGACGGTTTCATCAACCTCGACTTGCCCGGACAGCATATCGTGCCCGGCATGGCTGATTGCGCACCGGAACCGGTGCAGCATCGCCCAAGCCGTTTGATAGGAACCGAACCCGAGGATACGATGCAACGTTTTGGCGGAAACGCCATTTTTAGCAGCGGTCAAATGCCAAGCGGCGGCAAACCAAACGGTCAAAGGTGTTCTGGTTCGGTGAAAGATCGTGCCCGCCGTAGCAGATATACGACTGACACACGCTTTACACCACCACCGCCCGTCTTTCATGCGCCACGCCGTGATGCCGCTACAGTCGGGGCAAACAAAGCCATGTGGCCAACGAATCCAATCAAGGTAGTCAAGACAGGCAGCATCATCTGGAAACCACGCCATAAATTCGGCGTAGTTGCGAGGGTAATCGACCCCGGCTCGGGGCGATTTTGATCGCACTTGCGGTATATCTGATTCCATTGCATAATTTTACCATCACAGCATTTAGCTGGATACCCCACTTCAATAATCTCAATTTGTTGTTGTCATGCCCGACTTGCCGCTCAACCGGGACGCCCGAACAGCCGGCTTCACTTCGTGGACGCGCGATCGCGGGCGCCCGTTAGCTTTACGTTGGGCATCAAGGTAAGCCATGGCGCTACTCGCTGAGAAAATTGTCGAAGAGTGGTTGAACCGACAGGGATATTTCACGATACGCGGAATCAAAATGGGCGTTCACAAAATAGATATGTTAGCTGTCAAATGGCGCAAGAACGAAATACCAGAATGAAAGTCAGCGGTTTCACCTTCATCCGCAATGGCACCTTGCTGGGTTATCCCTATATCGAGAGCATCCGTTCGGTGCTGCCGATCTGCGACGAATTCGTCGTGGCGGTGGGCGAGAGCGACGACGATACCCTGGAGCGCATCCGGGCCATCGGCTCCGACAAGATACGTATCCTCGAATGCCAGTGGAACGAGCGGATGCAGGACCGCGGCTACGTCTACGCCCAGCAGAAGATGATCGCCCAGTTCAATTGCAGCGGCGACTGGGCCTTCTATATGGAGGGCGACGAGGTGCTGCACGAGGGCGATCTGGGCACGATACGCGCCAGCATGGAACGTCACCTGGCGGACCAACGCATCGAGGCCCTGGTGTTCGACTATTACCACTTTTTCGGCAGCCCGGACTGGCGAGCGATCAGCCCCGGCTGGTATCGCCGGGCGCCGCGCATCATCCGCAACACCATCCGTACCTGGGCGCCGGACGGGCTGTTCTGGGTCGTGATGGACAAGAACAAGCGCGGCCGCTATCCCAATGCCACCCTCGTCGGCGCGCCGATCTACCACTACGGCCATGTCCGTAGCGTCGCGGCGATGCGGGAAAAGAACCAGCGGGTGGGCAAATACTGGGGCGAGGAGCACCCGCTGTTCAGTGGTTATCGCATCGACCCGCAGGCCCTGGCGCCATTTGTGGGTAGCCATCCGGCCATCGTCCGGGACTGGCTGGCGACCGAGGCAGAAACCGCTTTCATGCCTGATCCGGGCTATCGCCCGACAGCGCGCGAACGCAAGCACCGCCGTATGATGGCCATGGAGCGGGCATTGGGCCTGGAACTGTCGAAGAAGCACTATCGGCTGCTACGCTAACTCGAAATCCAGTGTCTAAGGCTTGGTAATGTTTGCTTTTCCCGGGGCGCGATTGAGGCACAGTTCGCGCAGTTTGAGATGCTTGTAGTAACTGGTCTCGGCATTGACCACCGATACCATGAACCCCTCGCCACCATCCAGAATTCCAAGTTTGATGACGTAGGTGCGTAGAAAGGACCAAATTCCATGCAGGATTGCGCTGGGCAAGGTGGCACGATGGCCGCGCTGGAATAGGTCAAGCGCCGAACCGGCTGAATAGCGGTTCATCTTTTCGAGCACGCTGTCGAGGTCTCGGTAGCTGTAATGGATCATCGGCTGTTGCAGGTGGCCTAGGCTGCCTTCGATCCTGAGATTGGCGTGAATCAGGTGCTCGGTGAAGCGTCCTTTGCCGCTACGTACAAGGCGGCGGGTACGGTCCGGCCACCAGCCTGAATGGCGCATAAAACGCGACACAAATAATGATCGTCGGGGGACGTCGTAGCCATCGTGCTCGCCGCGACCGATGACGGCAAGAATTTCGGCCGCCAGCGGCTCGGTAATCCGCTCATCGGCGTCGAGCGAAAATACCCAGTCGCTCTGCGCCTGGTCGATGCCACGATTTTGTTGCGGACCATAGCCCGGCCAGTCGGTTTCGATGACCTTGGCTCCCGCCGCCCTAGCGATTTCGATTGTACCGTCCGTGCTGCCGGAGTCGAGTACCAGTACTTGGCTGGCAAACCGGGCGCTGGCGACGGCTGCGCCAATGTTGATGGCCTCGTTCTTGGTGGCAATCACGACGGTGAGGGTTGGGGCGCCCACAGTAAGAATGCCCATTTTAAAGCGTGGTCCGTACGCTAGCGTTTAAGGGCAGCGGTCCGGCAATCAGGGCCGCGAGCAGGGTAGCGAAAACGAAACTCGATGCGTGGTCGAGCAGCACCGAATTGGCCAGGCTGGGCAGCGCCCAGGCCAGCGTCAGCGCGCTCAGCCACAGGCCATGCAGGTCGCCTATGCGCCAAGCGGTGTAGGTCATGGCCAGATACAGGAAAATCACCGCCAGGAATCCGGGCAGACCATTCTCTGCCCAGTAGAACAGATAGTCGTTATGTGGGTTGTGGGTGGTTTGCTGGACCAGGCTGTGGGCTTTGATGTAATCGGCATAGGCGGGGGCGAAGCCGCCTGTGCCATAGCCCAGGATCGGCCGCTCCCGAATCAGTTTCACGGTAGTGTCGAAGTAATCGATGCGGTAGCCGACCGATGTTTCGGCATGACCCGTTTGATAGCTGGAAATATCCTGCTCGGCTGCCTTTATACCACTGGTTACGGCGGACTGATGACCAAGGATGCTGGGTAGTATGGATAGCAAGCCAAAGCAGCAGGTGAGGGCGGCGACCGTGAATCGCCGGCGCTTGATCGCATAGGCGACGATGGCTGCCAGCAAGGGCGCGAGCAATATTTGGCCGGTACGGCCGTGGACCAGGTGCAGGATGTCGAATATCGCCAGCCAGATCATCGCCCAGCCCAGCCAGTCTAGTCCGGATCGGCCACCATTCCGGAGTAACAGCGTGGCTAGACCGAAGACGGTCAGCCCCAGGAAAATATTATGCTCGGTGTGATTCCTGAAGGTATTGAAGTCGTCCGGGGTGGAGTTGAATAAGGCGAGGCCGCTGGCAGCCGAAAATAGCGAAGTCGTCAGCACGAGCAATGCGCCGATCCCGAAGCCGATGAAGACGGCCCAGCGCCGTTCCGGTTTTAGGAATAGCCCCAGGACAATAAAGAAGAAAAGCAAAGGGATGTGTTTGCCCAACATCGGCCAAGGCGCATAGCCGTTCAGCAGTGCGACCGGCACGCCTAGCAGTATCACGCCGAGAAGGAACAACATGGCCCGAAAGATAGGTTCGATCTTGAGGTCGCGCCAGGCCGTCAAAATGTCGCACGGGTGGCGGATGGCCCAGAGTAATGCGCCGACGGACAGCACGCTGGTTAGGGCGGTGGAGGTTTGCAGGGCGACACCCAGGGCCAGCGCATACCATGACCAACCGTCGAAATTCTTGAACAAGCTCATCCTCCGATGCGATCTTCGAGCCACTTCAATTCCGCAGCCGGCCATTTGTCTTCAAGTCTGGCGAGCTTGTCGGCATCGGCGAAGCGCGGCGGCCTGGCCTTCACGGTCAGCCGGATGAAGTGGTGGTTGAAGGTGTCCAGCGCGATGTGCATGGGCCGGATGTCACCCTGCTCGATCGAGCGTTTCTTGCTGCGCAGGTAAAGGTCGAAATCGGCGCCCTGCATGGCCTCGTCCCAGGGGCCGAGCTTGTCCAGGCCGGATCGGGTCATCATCACGGTGTTGCCGACGAAGCCTTCGGCGGCCTGCAATCTGAACCTGCTGTAACGGTCGGTACAGAAGCCGTTCCAGTCGCCGTAGTACATCCAGCGATGCATCAGTCTGAGGCTGAAGTTTGTGACGCCGATCAGGGAGCAGACGCCCTTGATTCGCTGCCAGCGCCGCTTGATCGTCTGCGTCGCCGCCCTAGTTTCAAGTTGCTCGATGCCGCAGCAGGTCGCGACCTCCAGGTTGTTCGCAGTCATGTTGTCCATCAGGTGGCGGTCCCAGTCCGGGCTGACGATGATATCGTTGTTGAGGAAGCCCAACCAGTCGCCCTGGGCGATGGCCAGGCCCTGGTTCTGGCTGACCGGGTAGGAATAATTCACCGGGTTGCGAATGACCTTTGCACCGATGCTTTCGAAGAATTCGGCGCTGCTGTCGGTGGAGGCGTTGTCGATGATGATCAACTCGAATGGTGTGGCCGTATAGCGCTTGAGGTGCTCCCAGAACAGCCGGTTGACCGGCAATTGGTTATGTATGGCGGTGATGATGCTGAGCATGGTGTTCCTGTGGGAAAATGAAGGCCATGCCTTCCGACTGCCCGAAATAACCGATCCCCATGCGTATCCTGGTCGTCAAGACGACATCGCTGGGCGACCTAGTCCACATGCTGCCCGCGCTGACCGAGGCCGCTACTGCACTGCCCGGCTTGCGTGCCGACTGGGTGGCCGAGGAAGGGTTTGCAGCGGTTCCAGCCTTGCACCCGGCCGTTGACCGGGTAATTCCGGTTGCTTTGCGCCGCTGGCGGAAAAGTCCGCTTTCAGGCGCTGTGCGGCGGCAATGGGGCGAGTTCATCACATCCTTGCGTTCGGAAAATTACGATCTGGTGCTGGACAGCCAGGGCCTGCTGAAAAGCGCCTTGCTGGCGGTCCTCGCGCACGGTCCGCGCGCCGGGCTCGATTTTGCCAGTGCGAGGGAGCCTTTGGCGAGTCTTGTTTATCGCTACCGCTATTCGGTCCGACCGGAATTACACGCCATTACCCGTAATCGCCTGCTCACGGCGCAGGCCCTGGGCTATGCCATGGCGGCTGAGGCTGCGTTCAGTTATGGCGTAGTTCCGCTGGCGGCCGGGGCGCTGGCGCTGCCGGATCGGTTTGTGCTGGCGCTGCATGGCACCGCACGGCCAGAAAAGGAATATCCGGAGGCGGCTTGGCGGGAACTGATCGGCCGGGTGACCGCAACGGGTATGCCTGTGTTGTTGCCCTGGGGTAACGAACGGGAGCAGGCTCGGGCCGAGCGTCTGGCGGCGGCTAGTCCCGGAGCGCGGGTGCTGCCCAGGCTGAATCTGGCGGCTATGACGGCGGTGTTAGGTCGAGCCAGCGTGGTGGCGGGCGTGGATACCGGGTTGATGCATCTGGCGGCGGCCTTTCGCAAGCCGGGTATTGGGCTTTACCCGGCGACGCCGCCGGCCCGTTTTGGCGCCTGGTCTGAGCCAGGCGCGCCGGTCATTGAAAATCTAGCCGATGCGGACGACTTGGCGCCGCTGAAGTTGGCCGAGAAGCTGGAGAAGTTGCTGGTTCAGCGGGTTTGAGCCGCAGATACGAGGAAGATTACGACGCTACCAGCGTATGAAGCCCACGAATGCGCGGTGCAATTTTGCCCATTAAGTTGCGAGTGGCCGTTCGCATGTCGTACTCGCTTTGCAGGTTCAGCCAGAAACGCGGCTCCATTTTGAAATATAGCCCAAGCCGTAGCGCGGTATCGGCGGTAATGGGCCGTGTGCCATGCACAAGATCGCTGATCCGGCTGGGCGAAACGTCGATGTCGGCCGCGAGCCTGCGGGCGCTAATACCCATAGGCTTCATAAACTCTTCCAGCAGGATTTCGCCGGGGTGAATCTCATCAAGTAGTTGTTCCATTTCTGTTCTCCTTCTGAGCGCTAGTTAGTGGTAATCAACGATTTCAACGCGATGCGCTCCATCTTCGCGCCACTCAAAACATACCCGCCATTGATCGTTAATGCGGATACTGTGCTGCCCTTTACGGTCGCCCTTCAGCCCTTCCAGTCGGTTGTCGGGCGAAATTCTCAAGCTGCCTAGCTCTCTGGCCGCGTGCAATTGCAGCAGCTTGCGGCGGGCTACCCGCTCAATGTTCGAAAACCGGCCTACATTTTGACTGTTGAACAGCGCTTCGGTATCAGGGCAGGTAAACGAACGGATCATGCGCGATGCTGTTCTGTGATGCGGAACCTGTCAAGCGGATTCCGTTGTGTCCAGGCTAAGCGGTCTTGTTTATCTCATAGGCGCTAGTTCGCGAAGGTTGTCAACGGCTATAAATTGGCCTATTAGCATCATAAATCTGGACAGATCGGTGCATTTTGCGGCAGAATTCGCCCGCCTCAACTCGCCCAGGCGGCTCAATCCGATGCCCAGAAAGCGCACATCCAGACCGGCGGTTCAGAATCCACCAGTGAAAGTCCGCAAAATATTGGTTCTGCATGGTCCCAACCTGAATTTGCTGGGTAGCCGCGAACCCGAACATTACGGCAACCAGACCCTGGCCGACATTAATCGGGCCATGAAAGAGCAGGGCCAGGCGGTCGACGTCGCGGTGGACTGTTTTCAGAGCAATGCCGAGCATGCGCTGATCGAGCGTATCCATGCCGCGCGCGACGAAGATATCGATTTCATCATCATCAATCCGGCCGCCTTTACCCATACCAGCGTCGCCCTGCGCGATGCCCTGGCGGCGGTAAAAATCCCATTCATCGAGGTGCATCTGTCCAATGTCCATGCCCGCGAGACCTTCCGCCATCATTCGTACCTTTCCGACCTGGCGGTGGGCGTCATCAGCGGGCTGGGGGCGAGCGGTTATCTGTTCGCCCTGGGCTATGCGCTCCACGCCTTGGAGAAAGACTAAATGGATCTGCGCAAGCTGAAAAAACTCATCGACCTGGTGCAGGAATCCGGCATCGCCGAGCTGGAAATCAGCGAAGGCGAGGAAACGGTACGGATTACCCGTACCGTGGCCGGCGGCGGCAACTTTTATTCCATGCCGGTCGGCGGTATGCCGATGATGGCCGCCGCCGCCCCGGCGGTCGCCGCCGCCCCGGCGGTCGCCGCCGTAACCGCGCCGGCGGCTGAAGAGCCGGCCGCACCGGATGGCCATATGGTCAAGTCGCCGATGGTGGGTACCTTCTATCGTTCGCCGTCGCCCGGCGCCAAGTCCTTCGTCGAGGTGGGCCAACAGGTCGCTACTGGCGACACCCTGTGCATTATCGAGGCCATGAAGCTGATGAACGAGATCGAGGCCGAAGTGGGCGGCACGATCAAGGCGGTCCTGGTCGAGAACGGCCAGCCGGTCGAATATGGCGAGCCGCTGTTCATCATTGGTTGATTTAGTGAGGGGTGAGTAGAGAAGGCTGAGGGGCAAGGCTGGCCTTGCTGTTTTTTCACTCCTGACCTATCACCCCTAACGACTCACTGGACAAAGTCATGTTCGATAAAATTCTGATTGCCAATCGAGGCGAGATCGCCTTGCGAATTCAGCGTGCCTGCCGCGAGATGGGCATCAAGACCGTGGCGGTGCATTCCGAGGCCGACGCCGAAGCCAAATATGTTCGCCTGGCCGACGAATCGGTCTGCATCGGACCGGCGCCATCCGCCAAAAGTTATCTAAACGTCCCCGCACTCATCGCCGCCGCCGAGGTGACCGATGCCGAGGCCATCCACCCCGGCTACGGTTTTCTGTCTGAGAACGCGGACTTCGCCGAGCGGGTCGAGCAGTCCGGATTCGTCTTTATCGGCCCACGTCCCGACACCATCCGCCTGATGGGCGACAAGGTATCAGCCAAGGATGCCATGAAGGCCGCCGGCGTGCCCTGCGTGCCTGGTTCCGACGGCGCCCTGGGCGAGGATACCGACGAGTGGCTCAGGCTGGCCAATGACATCGGCTACCCGATCATCATCAAGGCGTCCGGCGGCGGCGGCGGTCGCGGTATGCGGGTGGTGCATACCGACGCGGCCTTGATCCAGTCGGTGCAGATGACCCAGAACGAGGCCGGCGCGGCCTTCAATAATCCAACCGTGTACATGGAGAAATACCTGCAGAATCCGCGCCACATCGAGTTCCAGATACTAGCTGACGAACACGGCAACGCCGTCCACCTGGGCGAGCGCGATTGCTCGATGCAGCGCCGCCATCAGAAGATACTGGAAGAGGCGCCGGCCCCCGGCCTGGATGTGAAACTCAGGAACAAGATCGGCGAGCGTTGCGCCGAGGCCTGCCGCAAGATCGGCTACCGCGGCGCCGGCACCTTCGAGTTCCTGTATGAGGACGGCGAGTTCTTCTTCATCGAGATGAACACTCGGGTTCAGGTCGAGCACCCGGTTACCGAGCTGATCACCGGCATTGACATTGTCCAAGAGACCATCCGCATCGCTGCCGGCGAAAAACTCTCGGTCAAGCAGAAAGACATCCAGTTTCGCGGCCATGCCATCGAGTGTCGGATCAACGCCGAGGACCCCTATACCTTCGTGCCGTCGCCCGGCCGCATCACCCTCTACCATGCTGCCGGCGGCCCCGGCATCCGGGTCGATTCGCATGTCTTCCAGAACTACTATGTGTCGCCGCATTACGATTCCATGATCGGCAAGCTGATCGCTCACGGCGCCAGCCGCGAGCAGGCGATGGCCCGGATGCGGATCGCCCTGTCCGAGATGATCGTTGAAGGCATCAAGACCAACATCCCGCTGCATCAGGACCTGCTGTCCGATGCCGGGGTATTGCAGGGCGGCATGTGCATCCATTATCTGGAGCAAAAACTCGCTGCCAAGAAAGGCTAGGTGGCGTTGGTGACTTGGCTGTCCCTCAAACTGGCGGTCGATGGCGATCAGGCCGAGGCGCTCTCCGACGCGCTATTGGCGGCGGGCGCGCTGGCTGTATCGACCGAGGACCGCGATGCCGGCACCGAGGCCGAGGAGGCGCAGTTCGGCGAGCCGGGCCTGGCCGATCTGAAATCCTGGCGTCATAACTGGGTCGTGGCGCTGCTCGATGGTGATGCCGACGTGCCGGCCCTGTTGGCCAGTCTGAATCTGCCCGAACCAATTGAATATCGGCTGGAAACGGTGGCCGAGCAGGACTGGGTCCGACTGACCCAATCCCAGTTCGATCCTATCCGCATCGCCGATCGGCTTTGGATCGTGCCCTCCTGGCATGAAGCGCCGGATGTCGATGCTATCGCCATCATCCTCGACCCCGGTCTCGCCTTCGGCACCGGCAGTCATCCCACCACCCGGTTGTGCCTGCAATGGCTGGAGGCCAATCTGCGCCCTGGCGAGACGGTGCTGGACTATGGTTGCGGCTCGGGCATCCTGGCCATCGCGGCGGTCAAGCTGGGCGCCGGCCGGACGGTTGGCGTGGACATCGATCCACAAGCCGTGGAATCGGCCCGCGACAATGCCGCGCGCAACGCGGTCGAGGCCGATTTCCGGTTGTCCGGAGACCTGCCAGAGGGCGATTACGATGTCGTGGTCGCCAATATCCTGACCAATCCGCTCAAGGCCCTCATGCCCCTGCTGGCGGCGCGCACCCGGCCTGGCGGCCGCATCATCCTGTCCGGTATCCTGGAGGCCCAGGCGGACGAGGTGGCGGCGATCTATGCGGCGGCCTTCGTGATGCGGCTCGAAGCGGTCGACGAGGGCTGGGCCCTGTTGACAGGTATGCGGCGATAAGGGCATTTTGTGGGCTATGACCGAGCGCCCCGACTGACCATGTTGACCACCTGCCCAGAGTGTCGCACCACCTTTCGCGTCGTTCGCGAGCAGTTGGAGTCGCGCTGCGGTCTGGTGCGTTGCGGCTATTGTCGGGCGGTGTTCAATGCTTACGATACGTTGCTGCCGGAGTTCGAGGCGCCGCTGTCGGCCGCGGTCGATGAAAACCCGCCAGCCGATATTCCAATCGATGGGCTACCGCCCGAGGCTGTCGTCGAGCCGGTTGTCGAACCTACTCCAGCCGAGCCGGCCGCCATCCCGGAGGCGGATGAAGAACCCATGCCGCATGAGACTCATGGCCCGGAACCGGCCGATGATGACACGTTTGCCGTGCTGGGCGGCGAGATTCCACGGCTGGACGCCTACCGGCCCGAGCCGGATTCGCCCTTGCCAATGCTGCGGCCGGATGAAACGCCCGATGCCATCCTGCTTTCCGATCTACCGACCCGTGACCGGATCGAGCCTGAGCGCCGCCTCTGGAAACCGGTATTGTTCGGTCTGTTGAGCCTGCTGCTGGCCCTGACGTTGCTTGGTCAACTGGCCTATTGGTTGCGCGGGCCTATCGTGGAATGGTTGCCCGAGGCCCGGCCGACCTTCGAACAGGCCTGCCGGAATCTGGACTGCCGGATTCCGCTGAGCCGGCAACTGGAGCAGATCAAAGTCGAATCCTCGGCCTTGGAAAGTGACCCTGAACAACCCAACCGGGTCAAGTTGAAGGTCGATTTCAGCAACCGCTCGCAGGTGGTGCAGGCCTGGCCGTGTTTCATCCTGCGGCTCAGTGATCTGCGTGGTTCGTCCCTGGCGCGGCGCGTCTTTTGGCCTAAGGATTATTTGCCCAAAACGAAGCGGGAAAGCGCCGGTATGGCGGCCATGAGCGAGATGGAATTCCAACTCGATCTCGATCTCGGCGGCCTCTCGGCAGCGGGCTATGAGGTCAAGCCGCTATACCCCTGAGTGGCGGTCGGTCACCGCTACAATCGTCTTGCCCCTCTGCGGTACGGGAGGGATAATCGCCGACCTTTTATCAACCCGCCTTATTCTCGGGGGAATGGGCCATGTCTGATCTGGCGCGCGCTACTGTTCTCACCAAGACCAGCCCGGCGCTGCCGGTGGACTGGTACTTCGACCCAAAGATTTACGAGCTGGAGCTGAGGCTACTGTTCGAAAATGGACCGGGGTACGTGGGACACGAGTTGATGGCGCCCGCCCTGGGCGATTATCACGTCCTGGATTGGCTGCACGGCGGCGGCAAGATGCTGGTGCGCAACGAAGCCGGCGTCGAACTGATGGCTAACGTTTGCCGCCATCGCCAGGCCCGGATACTGAAAGGGCGGGGCAGCGCCAGGAATATCGTTTGCCCGTTCCATCGCTGGACCTATGGCCTGGACGGTCAACTCGTGGGCGCGCCGCAATTTCCCGAGAATCCCTGTCTGCACCTCGGCAAGAAGACACTGCAAGGCTGGAATGGCCTGCTGTTCGAGGGCAGGCGCGACGTCGTCGCCGACCTATCCAAAATGACGGCGGCCAAGGACCTCGATTTTTCCGGTTACGTCTATGACCGCACCGTCATCACCGACTACCAGTTCAACTGGAAGACCTTTATCGAGGTCTATCTGGAGGACTACCACGTCGTGCCTTACCATCCAGGCCTCGGTCACTTCGTCGATTGCGACCAGTTGCAGTGGGAATACGGCGACTGGTGGTCGTTGCAGACCGTTGGCGTCAACCACACCCTGAGCCGGCCCGGCAGCGAGGTTTATAGGCGTTGGAGCGAGCAGGTGTTGCGTTATCGCGAAGGACGTCCCCCTGAGCACGGCGCCATCTGGCTGACCTATTACCCCAACATCATGGTCGAGTGGTACCCGCATACCCTATGCGTCAGCACCATCGTGCCGACCGGAGTGGAGTCCTGTCTCAACGTAGTCGAGTACTATTACCCCGAGGAGGTCGCCCTGTTCGAGCGGGACTATGTCGAGGCCGAGCAGGCCGCCTACCGCGAGACCGCGATCGAGGATGACGACATCTGCTATGGCATGCACAACGGCCGCAAGGCGCTTTACCAGCAGGGCATCAGCCAGGAAGGCCCCTACCAGTCGCCCACCGAGGACGGCATGGTGCACTTCCATGAATGGTACCGGCGTATCGTTGAACCTCACCTTTGACGGTTTTGTATCGCCCCTGGTGGCCGCTTCGCACGGCCATTTGCCTTTTCCGGAGCGGTGTGGAGAATACCTCCGCCGAGAGCGGACAAGGTAGCAAATGAAAATACTAGTGATAGAAGACGACGCCAAGATTGCCTCGTTTGTGGTCAGGGGGCTGCGCCAGGCCGGGTATGAGGTCGAGAACGCGGCGGACGGCAAGGCCGGGCTGGTCGAACTTCGGCGGTCGGCTTGGGATGCTGCGGTGGTCGATATCATGCTGCCCTTCATGGACGGCTTGAGCCTGGTTCAAGCCGCCCGCCAGGCAGGCGTGGCCACGCCGATCATCTTTCTTTCCGCCAAACGCGAACTAGATGACCGGGTCCGTGGCTTGCAGGCCGGCGGCGACGATTACCTAGTCAAGCCATTTGCATTTTCCGAATTACTGGCCCGTTTGCAGGCCCTGATCAGACGGGCCAGCGGTGTGGCGGACCCGGTCAGGCTGATCGCTGGCGATCTGGAAATGGATATGGTACGGCGTACAGTGACTCGCGCCGGGCGTGAAATACTGTTGCAACCGCGGGAGTTCGGCTTGCTGGAATATCTATTGCGGCACCGGGGCAGCGTAGTGTCCAAGACCACCCTGATGGAACAGGTCTGGGACTATAGCTTCGATCCCGAGACCAGCGTGATCGAGACCACGGTCAGCCGGCTGCGCAACAAGTTGCAGGATGGCGCCAATGCCGACGTCGTATTGATTCGCACGGTGCGCGGGGTTGGCTATGTTTTCGGCGGTTGAACGGTTCAAACCTGGCCATACCCTGGCGTTCAAACTCACGCTTTTCTACGCGCTTTTTTTCGGTTTGCTGGCATTGGCCGGCGGCCTATTGCAACTGCAACTGGTGCGCACCCATGTCCTGAGCGAGCTGGATGACGACATTGCCAGACAGAAGGATGTATTCGTCCGGGTAGTCATTCAGGGCGCCGAGTCGACGGCCTTGGCCGACGAATTGCGCGGTTTTGAGACGTCCTGTGGCAAGACTGATTGCTTTGCTCGGCTGACCGACGGCAAAGGCGTTGTACGGTCGTCCACCGATATGTCGTTGTGGCCGGACATGCCCTTGCCCGGACCGCTGCTGTTAAGCCACCCTGGTACGCAATCGCTGTTCTCGACCATCGATCTTCCGGATGACCGGCGCAAGGCCCGCCTGCTATCGGTTTTCATTCCTTCCCACGGCTATTTTCAGTTGGGCGTATCGCTGGCCGAGAGCGAGGCATTGTTCGCCAACTTTCGCCACTACGGCCTGTTAATGCTGGCCACGATGCTAACTTTTGGCCTGGCCATCGGCTGGCTGCTGGCTCGCAAGGCCATGAAAGGCGTTGCGGCGGTGACCCGGGCGTCGCGCAACGTCGCGGCTGGCCGCTTCTCTGAGCGGGTGGCGGTATCCGGATATGGTCGTGAGATCGACGAACTGGTGCGCGCCTTCAACCTGATGGTGGAACGGGTTCAGACGGTGATGGGAGAAATGCGCCAGGTGAACGACAACATCGGCCACGATTTGCGCAGCCCCTTGACCCGCATCCGCGGCATGGCCGAGAGCGCGGCGATTGATTGCGAATCCCATGCCGAGGGGGCCGCCATGGCTGGCGACATCGTCGAGGAATGCGACCATTTGATGCAGATGATCGACACTATGCTGGATATTTCCGAAGCGGAAACCGGGCTGAGCCGGATGCATTTCGAGACCGTCGATATGAACCAGTTGCTCGACCAGGCGATGGATCTGTTCGCCAGCGTCGCCGAGGACAAGGGCATCGCCCTGGCGTTCGACGACAGCGCCGGGCCGGCCAATATCGAGGGCGACCGGCGCAAGCTTCAGCGGCTGCTGGCCAACCTGATAGACAATGCCATTAAATACACCCCAGCGGGTGGTTGGGTGCGGGTCGGCCTGCATCATGAACCCGGCCGAATTTGCATCGAGGTGATCGATACCGGCATCGGCATCGAGGTGGCGAGCCTGCCGCATATCTTTGAACGCTTCTACCGCTGCGACCAGAGTCGGCATCAAGCCGGGAATGGCCTGGGTTTGAGCCTGGCCCAGGCCATTGCCCGTTCCCATGGCGGCGGTATCGCGGTGAATTCGAAACCTGGCGGCGGCAGTGTTTTTAGCCTGATTCTGCCGACTTGATGGGCATGGAGCCAGAATACTCGGCCATTTTGCCGGCGCCGTTCGGCGCGGTTGGCGTGGCTCTGCAGGACAATGTCCTGACCGGCCTCGATTGTCTGCCGCCAGGTACGTCATTGCGGCTGGGCCATGCGGAAATCGCCCTGGAATTGCAGACCTATTTTGCGAATCCCGGACATCGCTTCGATTTGCCTGTGAAACTTGCCGGCACGCCGTTCCGGCGGCGTGTCTGGCAAGCGTTGTTAATGATCCCGCCAGGCGAAACCCGAACCTATGGCGAGCTTGCCGCGCAACTGGCCAGTCGTCCGCGCGCGGTCGGTCAGGCGGTGGCCGACAACCCGATTGCCATCATTGTACCGTGCCATCGGGTGCTGGCGGCGCATGGACTGGGCGGCTTCATGCATGGCCGTGACGGTTTTCCGATCGACGTAAAAAAGTGGTTGCTGCGGCATGAAGGCATCGACATCTGACCCCGAGCTGGACACCTTCTGCGATGCGCTCTGGCTGGAAGACGGCCTCAGCCCGCGCAGTCTGGAGAGCTATCGGCGCGACCTGGCGCAATTCGCCGCCTGGCTGGCGAAGGCGGGCGGCCGGCTAGCCGACGCCGGCGCTGGCGAGGTGCAACAGTTCCTGGCCGACCGGACCTTGCGCCAGGGCGTCGCGGCGCGCAGCCTGGCGCGCCAGCTTTCGGCCTTGAAACGCTATTACCGTTGGCTGTTGCGTCAGGGTCGGCGGACCGATGACCCGACCATCAATATCGAAGCGCCGCGCCTGCCAAGACCATTGCCCAAGAGCCTAACCGAGGCCGATGTCGAGGCCCTGCTGGCGGCGCCAGATGTTGAAGTTCCGCTCGGCCTGCGCGATCGGGCCATGCTGGAACTGCTGTATGCCTGCGGTCTCAGGGTGTCCGAGCTGATCGGTTTGCCGCTGGCGGCGGTGAGCCAGGATATGGGCGTGGCGCGGGTGCTGGGCAAGGGCGCCAAGGAGCGACTTGTGCCGCTGGGCGAGATCGCCCTGGACTGGCTCGAACGTTATCTCGCCGAGAGTCGCCCGGCGCTGCTCGCCGGCCGGCCCAGCGATGCCTTGTTCGTTACCGCGCGGGGCGCGGCCATGAGCCGCCAGGCATTCTGGTATCTGATCAAGCGCTATGCCCGGCTGGCCGGCATCGCCGCGTCGCTCTCGCCGCACACCCTGCGCCACGCCTTCGCTACTCACCTGCTCAATCACGGCGCCGATCTTCGGGTGGTGCAGATGCTGCTGGGCCATGCCGATATTTCGACGACCCAGATTTATACCCATGTGGCGCGCGAGCGGCTGAAGCAATTACATAGCCTGCATCATCCGCGTGGCTGAGTTAGCCCGGGATCGGCCAAATTTCCAACCGGTTGCGGCCGTTGGCCTTGGCCTTTAGCAAGGCTTGGTCGGCTTGGGCGATGGTGTCTTCGACCGGTTTGCCCTGGACGATCTCGGCCAGGCCGAAAGAGGCCGTGATATGCAGCTTCTGCTTGTCAGACAACAGGATGGGCAGCTTTTCCAGGCCGGATCGGATGCGCTCGACGACCTGCGTAGCGTCGTTCAGCGGTGTGCCGGGCAGGCAGAATAGAAACTCCTCGCCGCCATAGCGGAACACGGTGTCGTACTTGCGCAGCACGTTGGCGATGAAGCGCATACCTTGCCGGAGCACGGCGTCGCCGGCTGGATGACCCTGTTCATCGTTAACCCGCTTGAACCAGTCGAGGTCCATAAGACAGATGCAGCAGGGCCGCTGGATGCGGGCGGCACGCTCCTGTTCGGCCTGAAGCCGGGCGATCATGCCGCGCCGGCTGTAGCAGCCGGTCAATGCATCGGTAGACAATAAATCACCGATGATCTCCAGTTGCAGATGACGCAGCTTGTTGTTGACCTTGAGCGCCAGGTCGATGCATCGGTCGTGCAGTTTGGCTGCGGGCCGTTGGCCGGCAATGAGTTTGCCGATCGCCTCGCGGGCGGCGTCATGCAGCGCTTGCTGGATGTCGGCCAGGTCCTGGAAGCTGGCATAGCTGGCCAGTGGGTGCGGCTGGTCGCTGTAGTACCACCGGCCAAAGGGCGAGAGCAGATGGGCGTTTATCGCCAGGTCACTGGTGGCGGGCTGGCCGGCGCAGACCAATACCCGGTTGAATTGCTTGAACCAGGCCAGGTGAGCGGCGATGATATTCTCCAATTCTTCGGAGAGCTTCTGGGTTTTATCGCGATCAAGAGGCAGCGGCATGGATTCA
>Ga0210038_1000781_pt1 | contig 17991 bp, 16 predicted proteins | sample CryGeyCG2114_020_FD_183970 | JGI IMG/M metagenome (GOLD analysis project Ga0210038, IMG submission 183970) | Groundwater microbial communities from aquifer - Crystal Geyser CG15_big_fil_post_rev_8/21/14_0.20 (SPAdes) (version 2) | ecosystem: Environmental > Aquatic > Deep subsurface >... | reverse complement strand
AAGCACTAAAAAGATTCGGCCAAAATTATATTCATGATAAAAATATATTGAATAATATTATATCTGAATTTAATCCTAAAAGAGATGATAATATTTTAGAAATTGGACCGGGACGAGGTGCATTAACAGAATTGCTTTCAGATAAGATCAAGAAATTTACTGCTGTTGAAATTGATACAAGGGTTATTGATGATTTAAGATATATCTTCCCATCACTGAATTTAATTAATGATGATTTTTTGAACATTGATTTACATACAATTTTTGATATAAATAAGAAAAAGTTAAGAATAATAGGAAATATACCTTATAACATTACCTCTCCAATTGTTTTCAAATTAATAGACAATAATAATTTAGTAAATGATGCTTTGTTAATGGTGCAGCACGAAGTTGCTAAGCGGATGACCGGGGAAAAAGGTACCAAAGATTATGGCATTTTTTCAATAATATTAAATTATTTCTGTGAGGTTAAATATTGTTTCAAAGTATCAAGAAATGTCTTTACACCTAAGCCAAATGTAAATTCAGCAGTAATCCATTTGAATTTTATAAATAATTCCGAATCAGAAGAGATTCAAAAAATATTCATTAAAACCGTAAAAGCTTCATTCGGAAACAGAAGAAAAATTCTTAAAAATTCTTTAAGTAACAGTATATTTAGAGATATAGATTTTAGCAATTGTGATATCGAGCTCTCGAAGCGTGCTGAAGATTTAGACATTACTGATTTCATAAATTTGTCTAAATTTATTTTAAATAAACAATAACAAGTAATCGCAATTTAAACTTATTGAGTATGATAAAATCTTTTGTTAAAAATATTAAAGCTTATGATCTTGTTACCATTAGCTTTTTTATAATTTTATCTTTTGTAAATATTGCATTTAATAATTACATAGAGTTATGGTTTACGCTTCTTCTTCTTAATATTTGCTTGATAATATTTGTTTTATCAATGGCATTTATTGAGTATAAATACGATTTAAGAATTATTAGAATTTTTCACTATTGGTATTTGGCACCATTAGTACTTTTAACTTTTAAGGAAATATATCTTTTAGTACATTCGTTAAGACCGGTAGATTATGATTGGCTGTTCATTAAGATTGACAGATGGATATTTGGAACAGATCCAACAATTTTTTTGCATAAGTTTGCTTTTCCATTTTTAACAGAACTATTACAAATTGTTTATGGTTCTTTTTATTTGCTTCCCATTTTCCTTTGCTTGATACTACTTTATAACAATAAACAAACTGCTTTTGAGTTTTCAGTATTTATTGTTATTTATGGATTTTTTCTTTCATATTTGGGTTATTTTTTGTTACCCGGTATAGGTCCTAGATTTACTCTTCACGATTTTGCAACAATCAATCAGCAGTTACCCGGATTGTATTTTACAAATTTTTTGAGAGATGTTACAAACTTTGGGGAGTCACTTTTCCCCAATACTCCAAACCCGGCGGAAGTTGTTCAAAGAGATGTATTTCCAAGCGGACATACAATGATCACTCTTATTGTAATGTATTTGTCAGTAAAGTTAAAAAGTAAATCAAAATATTTCTTTGTACCCTGGGGTTCTTTGCTAATATTTTCTACTGTCTATTTATGGTATCATTATTTTATTGATCTTATTGGCGGATTGGTATTTATGATCTTTGCAATGTGGAGTGGAAAGTATTTATTTAATTGGTGGCGAAATAAAGTAGGAATGAAAATATTTGAATACACTTCCAAACATCAATTAAACAATAATTCTGTTTTAAAAGAAGATAAAAAAAAACAAGTAAAATTTATTTTTGAAAATATTGCCGGTAAATATGATTTTTTAAATCATCTTTTAAGTTTTGGACTGGATTTTTACTGGAGAAAAAAAGCATTAAAATTATCAGATCTTAATTCTAAATCAGTTTTATTAGATGTTGCTTGCGGAACCGGGGATGTTGCAATACAAGCCAGAAAAATGGGGGTTAAAAATATATTTGGAGCAGACTTTTCATTCAATATGCTAAAACTTTTTAACAATAAAAGTAATTGGATCAAAGGGAAAAACATTCAAATGGTTGCAGAAAAAATGCCTATTAAACCTGGCTCAGTTACAAATATAACTGTTGCTTTTGGAGTAAGAAACTTTTTTGATATTGGTGAAGGATTCAGATCATTTTACAATATTTTAAGTGAAGGTGGTAAAGCAACGATTTTAGAATTTAGATTACCAAAGAATATTGTAATTAGAAAATTATATGAATTTTATTTTTACAATATTTTACCATTTGTTGGGGGAATTATTTCGGGAAACAGAGAAGCTTACAAATATTTACCTGATTCAGTGGGTAATTTTGATAAAAAAGTTGATCTTGTTGATATGCTGAAAAGTTATGGCTTTTCAAAAGTTGAGAAACATATTTTTACTTTGGGAACAGTTCAAGTTATAATAGCTACAAAATAAACTTCATATTTAAATCAATTTATTTTCTATTAGCATTTCTTTTAATTTGTTGAATGCTTTTGCTCTGTGACTTATTTTATTCTTCAATTCAGAACTAATTTCAGCTGATGTTTTATCCAATCCCTCTGGTAAAAATAACGGATCATAACCAAAGCCGTTTTTCCCTCTTGCTTCAGAAATTATTTGACCTTTAAATTCTCCTCTGACAACCAGTCTGTTTATTCCATCAGAAAAAGCTGCAGCACATACAAATTTTGCTAAATGTGGTTGCTGAAACTTTTTTAATTCCTCAATAAGTTTTTGGTTATTTTTTTCATAAGTAGCATCTTCGCCTGAATATCTTGCTGAATATATTCCCGGAGCTCTGTTTAACTGCTCAACTTCAAGCCCTGAATCATCGCTGATCACAGGTAATTTTAAAAGATGTTGAACCTCTTCAGCTTTCTTGAGTGCATTTTCTTCAAACGACTTCCCATCTTCTATAACATCAATATTTTCTTTAAAATCATTTAAAGAATTGATCTTTACATCTAAATCAGAAAATATTTCTCTAACTTCTTTTAATTTTCCATTATTTCCGGTGGCAAAAACTATTTCCATAAATATTGTCAGACTCTTGAAAGTAGTTTTTTAAATTCTTCTTCCCCGTCAAAGCGAAGTTGTTTCTGGTCATATAATAATGATTTTTTATTCTCTACAAGCCATTCACCTTCAACCATAACTGAATCAATATTATTTCTTCCAGCTGAATAAACTATTTTAGAATAAATGTTATTTTCATCATTTGTTACAGACATAAATGGAGTATCAAGATCCATTAATACTAAGTCTGCTTTTTTTCCGACTTCAATACTCCCAATTTCTTTTTCTAATCCTAAGGCTTTTGCACCGTTAATAGTAGCTAACTTAAATACAGTTTTAGCATCCATTGCACTTGCCCCGTGAATTGGTTTTTGAATTAATGTTGCCAATCTCATTTCAGTAAATATATTTAATTCATTATTGCAAGGAGCACCATCGGCTCCCAAAGAAACAGAGATACCTTCTTTTAAATATCTAGGAATATTTGCAATTCCTGAACCTAGTTTTAAATTAGAAGACGGACAATGTGAAATATTTACTTTTTGTTTTTTCAATATTCCAATTTCATTTTCATTTACATGTATTCCGTGTGCCAAAATTGTTTTATCACTCAACAATCCTATTGAATTATAAAAATCAATATTATCTTTTTTATATTTTTTTCTGATTTCTTCAATTTCTTTTTTATTTTCTGAAGCATGAGTGTGATAAAGACTTCCATCAAAATCAGACATCATTTTACCGGTTTCTATTAATAATTCTTCAGAGCAAGACAAAGCAAACCTTGGTGCAAAACCATAATTTACTTTTCCATTATTTTTATTATGAAATGATTTTGCTAATTCATAAGTGTCTTTTAATTCATCTTTTGTATTTGATTTGAATGTAGGAAAAAGTTCATTTACATCGATCATACATTTACCGGCAAAACATCTCATTCCGGATTTTATCAATTCTTCAAAAATAATTTCTTGATGACGAAGCGTGCCCATATCTAAAATTGTTGTTGTTCCACCAAGCAGTAGTTCGTTAATTCCTAATCTGACTGATGCTCTTAGAGATTCTTTGTTGTGTGCATTCTCGAAAGGAAAAATTTTAAGTTGGAGCCAATCCAATAATTCTAAGTCATCGGCCAAACCTCTGAATAAAGTCTGGCATAAATGAATGTGTGTTTGAACAAAACCCGGGATTAAAGTAAGATCAGTTTTTTTTAATACTTCCCCATTAAAGTTTGATATATCATCCTCAGAATATTTACCGATATTAGTAATTACACCATTTGTAACTTCAATACATTCGTTTAATAAAATTTCATCTTTTTTATTAACAGTTACAATTTGTTTGGGTATCAGTAAAATTTTTTGCATTAATCTTTATTTTTTTTGATTATCCTCAAATATCTGATCAGTTACATCAAAAGCATATCTTAAATGAGGAATTACAATAGAACCGCCAACAATTAAAGCAATATTAAAACTCTCATAAAGTTCTTGCCTGGTTGCTCCTTCGGTAATTGCTCTATCAATATGATAAAATATACAGTCATTACATCTTAAAACCATTGAGGCCACCAATCCCATAAGTTCCTTGGTTTTTGCATTTAATGCTCCGTCTATATAAGCTTTATTATCAAGAGCAAAAAATTTATTAAAGTCTCTAAATCCTGAATTCAAAATTTTATCATTCATTTCTGATCTGTAATTTCTTGTTTCAGTTGTGGTTTTCATTATCTGCCTTTAAAATAAAGTTTAGTCTTCGTCTTTTTTATGACCAGTAATTAAGAAATAATTTAGTTCTCTTTCCCAAGCTTCCATAAAAGATTTGTAATGTTTTTTAGTAAAGTTTTTAACTTTTTTATTGCCGCTTTTTCCAATTGAGGTTATTTGATAAGTAACTACTAAGTCACTTCCTTTTTTAGTTTCATTTATTTTTATATAAATGTTTGTTACAAAACTTTCAGGTACAATTTTAACAATTTCCATTCTAAATTCTTCAGGTTCATAAACAGTAACCACCCAATAAGCTCTTCCTTCTTCGTTACTAGTAGTAAAAATGCAGTCTTTTTCTGCTAAAGCAGTATTAGATATTATTTCATCAGGCATCCAACCATTTACCCAATCGATTTCTCTGTTTGGACAAAGCAAAGGAAAAACAAGAGATGGTTTTGCTATTATTTTTTGTCTATAAGTATGGCTTACTCTATTGGGCTTTGATATTTTCATAATGCCTCTTTTAATTTAATCTTTTTCTAAAATTTAATATGCTTGCAGTTAAAATAACAACTCCTAAAAAGAAAAGCATCCCAACTTGAGGTAACAATTCTACAAATCCGGTTCCTTTTAATATTACACTTCTTAATATTGTTATAAAATATCTAAGTGGAATTAAGTAAGTAATATACTGAATTATCTGCGGCATATTTTCAATTGGAAAAGTAAAGCCGGACAGATAAATCATTGGCATCATTACAGCAAATTGAGCAACCATCATAGCTTGCTGCTGTGTTTTTGATATCGTAGAAATTAAAAGTCCTAAACCAAGTGTTGATAATACAAAAAGTAATGATGAAAATAAAAGAAAGAAGAAATCTCCCCTAATGCCAATATCAAACCAAAAAACCATAACACTAAGTACAAGTATTATATCAATAAAACCAACTATAATAAAAGGTACCAACTTTCCTATTATCAATTGAATGGGTTTAATTGGTGTAACAATTACTTGCTCAAGAGTTCCTATCTCCCTTTCTTTAACAACTGCCATTGACATTAAAATTATTGTAATAACCATGAGCAATAAACCCAAAATACTTGGTACCATAAATTTTCTGGTTTTTAATTCGGGATTGTACCAAATTCTTATTTCAGGATTTATGGTACTTAAATTTTGAATTTTTTTTTCGGATTTGTTTTGCACATCCAATAACAATTTATTAGAATAACTTGCAACAATACCCTGAACATAACCTGCAGCAATAGAAGTTTCATTCCCGTTTGAACCGTCAAAAATTGCTTGTACTTTTGCTGTAAGTTTTCTGTTAATATCTTTTTCAAAATCTTTGGGTATCACAAGAGTTAATATTGTTTTTCCTTTGTCGATCAAATTTTCAGCTTCTTTATAATTATTTACATTTGCTTCTTCTGTAAAGTAACCCGACTTTGTAAATTTTTCTATAAATTGTCTGCTGGTAGTTGTTTTATCTCTATCTAAAATTGAAAAATGAATTGTATTTACATCCATCGTTGCTGCATATCCCAAAAGAATTAGCTGCAGAATAGGAGCAATAAAAATAACTCCAAACAATTTTGGATCTCTTTTTAATTGAAGAAATTCTTTAATAATTATGTTTAAAATAATTCTCATATAATTATAATTGTGCTTCCGCTTTTTTGTTTTTGATAGTAGCTAATAATAGAAATACAAGTGCAAATATCAGCAGGTAAATAGTTTGAGGCCAAAATGATTCAAGACCAACTCCTTTAAGTAAAATATCACGTAAAATTACTACATAAAATTTAGCGGGAGTAACATTTGTAATAATTTGAATAAATGCAGGCATGCTTTCAATTGGGAAAATAAATCCAGATAATATTACAGATGGTAATAAGGACATAAGTGTTGCCATCTGGAAAGCAACTTGTTGCGAGTCAGCAATACTTGAAACAAAAATACCAAGATTTGATGCTGCAAATAGAAATAATAGTGTTGTAAATAATAAAAGTAATATATTCCCTTTTATTGTAAGTCCAAACATAAAATGGCTGACAATTATTATTGATGCTGATATTAGCAATCCAATAACTGAATAAGGAATTGATTTGCCTAAAAGTAATTCCAAAGATTTTGTTGGTGAAACATAAATCTGTTCAATGGTACCTCTTTCTTTCTCTCTTACAATAGATAAAGAAATTGAAATTACAGCCGTAATTACAAGGATCATTGCAATAAGTCCCGGTATTAAAAACAAAGTTGATTTCAATTCAGGATTAAACCAAAAAATAGTTTCAAGACTGATCGGTGTGTAAATTGGAATACCATTTTTTGAAAAGAATTCTTTTATAATTTTATTATTATATGCACGTGTAGCCGAATTCATATAATTTGCAATTAGAGATGCAGTATTTCCGTCAACTCCATCAATAAGTATTTGAACAGTTGCGTTTTGACCGGAGTTTAATTTTTTATCCAGATCAACAGGAAATGATATTACGCATTGAGCTTTCTTGGTGTCCAGAACTCCTTTTATTTCTGAATCCTTACTCAGATAACCTTCAATATCAAAATAACTTGAACTGCCCAGCATCCTTACAATATTTCTGCTTTCAACTGATTTAGCTTGGTCAAAGACATAAAGCTTAACATGATGTACATCAAAATTAATTGCATATCCAAAAATTGCTAATAGTATAACAGGAAAAACAAAAAGAACAAATAGCATCCTTTTATCTCTCATCAATTGTAATATCTCTTTTTTTGATATGGCTAATATTCTTTCTATCACTTTACTTGCCTTTCTCCAACAAATGAATAAAAACATCTTCCAAAGTCGGTACAATGGGATCAATTCTTTTAATATTTATTTTGTTGTTCGTTTTTATACTATCTGAGATCTGTGTTTTTGAATTATAAATTTCATTTACACTTAAATGAATGTTATTTCCAAATATTGAAGTATCGTCCACAAAAGGTTCTTTAGAAAGAATATTCATCGCAGAAACAGGATCATCACATTCAATCTCAATTATTTTATTTTTTAGATAATCTTTTTTTAATGTAGCAGGTGTACCATGAGCAATTAGTTTACCTGCGTTTATTAAAATTATATTATTACAGAATTCTGCTTCTTCTAAATAATGTGTTGTAACTAAAACAGTTGTTCCTCTATCTGAAATATCATTTATTAATTCCCAAAACTGTCTTCTGGCAATGGGATCAACACCGCTGGTTGGTTCATCTAAAAAAACTATTGCAGGATTGTGTATTACTGCTGTACCGAGGGCAAGTCTTTGTTTTATTCCTCCCGGTAATGATGCAGTAATTAAATTCTCTTTTCCCTTTAGATCTGATATTTTCAGAACCCATTTTTTCCTTTCATTTAATTTCTCACCGAATAAACCATAAACTCCGCCGTAAAAATTTATGTTCTCTTCAACTGTTAGATCATTATAAAGCGAAAACTTTTGTGACATATAGCCTATTTTTTGTTTTACCTTATCGGGCTCATTCATAACACTAAAACCACCAACTTTTGCATCTCCTGAAGTTGGTTCTAATATGCCGCACAACATTCTAATAGTAGTTGATTTACCGGCTCCATTTGCTCCTAAAAATCCAAATACTTCCCCTTTATTAACATTGAAGGATACATTATCAACGGCTAAAAATTTCCCGAATTTTTTAGATAAACTATTTACTTCAATTGATAACATTAAGCTTCCACATTTTCATTTTTAACTTTTAGAATAAATACATTTTCTAAACTCAAAGTTTTATTTCTGTGACTAATAATTTCTATTGAATTGTCTGATAATATTTTTTCTATCTGTATGTAGTCATCTTTATAATTATTAGAAATGATATCCATTCTATCTCCGAATAATTGTATTTCCAACTCTGTATTATTTTTAATGATACTAGCAGCATTTTTTACATCATTACAAACTATCTCAAGTGCAGTTTTGTTTGTTGACTCTTTTATTTTTTCTGGTGAATCAATGCTTATAATTTTCCCTTTATTTATTAGTGCTACTTTATTACATCTTTCCGCTTCATCTAAATATGGTGTTGACATAAAAATTGTAACTCCATCTTTCAATAGATTTGCAAGTATTTTCCAAAAATCTCTTCTAGAAACCGGATCAACTCCTGTTGTAGGTTCATCTAAATATAAAATTTTAGGTTTATGAATTAAGCTGCAAACCAAAGCTAATTTCTGTTTCATTCCTCCGGAAAGATTATCTGCAAGTCTATCTCTAAATTCAGTTAAACGTGTAAATTTTAATAATTCATTTCTTCTTCCTTCGTAATTACTTACTCCATGTATTTTTGCAAAAAATTCAATGTTTTCATCAATAGTCAAATCACCGTACAGTGAAAACTTTTGAGAAAGATAACCAATGTTGTCTTGTATCTTCTTTTTGTTTTTTTTCAGATCCATATCAAGAATTTTAATACTTCCGTTATCATAGGATAATAGACCTGTAAGTATTCTAATTATAGTAGATTTTCCGGCTCCATCAGGACCAACAAGTCCAAACATTTGCGCTTTAGCTACATCAAAGGAAATTTTGTTAACGGCTTTTATATCACCAAATGACTTTGAGAGTTTTTCTATTTTAATTATTGGTTGCATGTTAACCTTTAACTTTTATTATTGCGTCTGCAGGCATACCAGCTTTAAGTTTAAAGTCGTTATTAACGATCTCAATCTTTACTGCAAATACCAGTTTAGTTCTTTCATCTTTTGTTTGGATGTTTTTCGGGGTAAATTCTGCTTCAGGAGAAATGTAAGTTACTTTACCTTCAAAATTTTTATCCGGATATGCATCAACATAAACATCTGCTGTTTGTCCAAGTTTGACATAGCCAAGTTCAATTTCAGATACATAAATTATCAATTCAACTTTTGACAGATCAGAAATTTTTAATAGTGATGAAGATGGATTTACATATTCACCGATTTCAAAAAACTTTTTTACAACGAATCCATCTGTTGGTGAAGTTATATAACTATCATTAAACTGTTTTTTGATCAAATTAAGATTTGCATTTGCCTCAGCAAGCCTTGCTTCTGCTTGTTGTAGTTCTTCCGGTCTGGTTAACTTACTTATTTTAGAAAAATTCTCTTTTGCAAATTTATATTTTGAAAGTGCAATTGCATATGCCGAATTTATATCATCAAATTGCTTCTCAGAAACAGTATTTTTCTTATACAATTTCTCAATTCTATCTTTATCCTTTTTTGTATTGTTATAGTTTACTTCAGCTTGAGTTAATAATGCTTTTGCCTGAAGCACATCTTCTTTACGAGCACCTTTTAACATAAGCTTGAGTTGAGCATCAGCCATATTTACTGATGCTTCGGCCCTATCCTTTTGATATAGCAACTCTTCTGAGTCTAAAATATATAATGTATCACCTTTTGTTACTTTATCTCCCTCTGTAAAAAGCATTTGTTTTATCTCACCTCTTACTTTAGAACTGACTATAACATTTGTTGATTCAATTGTACCTGATGCCTCTAATTTATTATTTGATTCATTGCTGCATCCTGCAAAACTTATCATTAATAAAATGATGATAAAAATAGTTGATTTCATTTTGTTTCTCCGATATTTAAACTTTTAAATACTTTTTTACCTTTTGATGTTAAAATTCCTTGCATTAATATCTTTATACTCCCTTTAAATGATTCTTCAATTGAGATTTTTTTTTGCAAAACAACATTTGGATTTACATTACCTCTTATTACTGAAATAAAAGTGTTGATGATCAAGAAAGTGGGTTCTTTAATAAAATAACCTTCTTCTTTTCCTTGGTCAATAATCTTTGTAAGATTTTGATTTATATATTTTGTTCTAATTTTATCAATTAATTTCCAAAGATCTGGCTCAAGAGTTTTAATATCAATCAAAAAATTCTCAGAAAGATTTAGCAATACACTTCCAATAAAATGGAATATATTATATGCTTTAACAATTGCATTATCATTCGAAGAGATTATCTCTTGCATTTTATTATTATTAAAATCCATAAAATACAATACTGATTGTTTTAATAAGACATTCTTTGATGTAAAATGTTTGTAGAGAGTTTTTTTGCTCATTTTTAGTGATTGAGCAATATCATCCATTGATGTTTTGGAAAATCCATTCTTTACAAAAAGACCAATAGATGAGATTATAATTTTTTCTTTTTCATTTTTCAATTTATTTGGAAACTTATTTTCTTGTTTTTAGTTTCCATGATAATATAAGGAAACTAATTTGTCAAGTTTTAGTTTCCAGATAATTTTAGGTTAATTCAGAGGCTAAATATTTCCCTGTTAAGCTATTTGAATTTTCAACAATCCTTTCAGGTGTACCTTCTGCAACAATTTCTCCGCCATGTTCACCTCCACCCGGACCTAGATCAATTATCCAATCTGCCATTTTAATTACATCCATATTGTGTTCAATAACTATAACCGTGTTTCCTAATTCCACTAATTTATTGAGTACTTTTAGTAATATTCTCACATCTTCAAAATGAAGCCCGGTTGTTGGTTCATCTAGAATGTATAGTGTTTTCCCAGTGCTTACCTTACTTAATTCTGTTGCCAGCTTAACTCTTTGTGCTTCCCCGCCGGAAAGCGTTGTAGCTTGCTGTCCTAGTCTTATGTACCCTAACCCAACATCATGTATAGCTTGAAGTTTTCTTTTAATTCTAGGCAACTCGCTAAAAAAGTCCAGTGCTGTGTCTACTTGCATATCAAGTACATTAGCTATAGATTTTGTTTTGAATAGAACATCTAAAGTTTCGGGATTATATCTTTTGCCGTGACAATTATCGCATTCCACATAAACATTGGGTAGAAAATTCATTTCAATTTTTTTAAGACCGTCACCGCTGCAATCTTCACATCTTCCCCCGGTTACGTTAAAGCTGAATCTTCCCGGCGTATATCCTCTAATTTTTGATTCAGGCATTTGTGCATAGAGATCTCTTATAAATGTAAAAACTCCTGTATATGTTGCCGGATTTGAGCGGGGAGTACGGCCGATTGGTGACTGATCAATTTCAATTATTTTATCTATATTTTCTATCCCTTCAATCTTTGCATAAGGCAGCGGTACTACTTTTGATTTATAAATTCTGTTCATCAATATTTTTACAAGAGTTTCATTTATCAAAGTGGATTTACCGGAACCACTGACTCCCGTAATAACTGTAAAAGTATTTAGCGGTATCTTTAAGTCAATTTTTTTTAAGTTATTACCTTCAGTGCCAAGCAGCTTTATAAACTGTCCATTACCTTTTCTTCTTTCTTTAGGAAGTTCAATATTGGATTTTCTATTTAGATAATCTAATGTTAATGAATTAAATCCATTTTGCTTTTTTGTTAAGGCATCAGTCAACCCAACTGCACAAATTTTTCCTCCATGTTCACCTGCACCCGGTCCCAGATCAATCATAAAATCAGAATTTTCAATTGTTTCTCTATCGTGTTCTACAACTATTACTGTGTTCCCTAAATCTCTCAAATTTTTTAGAGATTTTATCAATTTTAAATTATCGTTTTGATGTAAACCTATACTGGGTTCATCTAAAACATAAAGAACACCAGCAAGTTGAGTTCCAATTTGTGTTGCAAGTCTTATTCTTTGTGATTCACCGCCTGAAAGTGTTCTTGCTGACCGATTCAAAGTTAAATAATCCAGGCCAACATTAAGTAGAAATTCTAACCTTGTTTTAATTTCTGCAATAATAGGTTTAGAAATAATTCCCTTGTTGCCGGATAATTTAATATTCTTAAAAAATTTATTTGTTTTTTGAATTGATAAAGAAGTTACTTCGCTTATATTTTTATCTTGGAATTTTACTGCTAATGATTCTTTATTTAACCTTCCTCCATTACATTCAGGACAAACATTAGTTGTCATAAAAGATTCCACCCATTCTCTTATGTTGTTTGAAGAAGTGGTCTCATAATAATTTTTTAAATATTTATAAATACCGGAAAATTTATGGAAGTAAGTAACGGGTTTGCCTTTTCCATAAGAATAAGAAAATGAGATTTTTTCTTTTGTTCCGTTCAGTAAAATCTCTTTTTGATCTTCCGTTAATTCAGAAAGTTTTGTGTCTAAAGTGAAGCCAAATTTATCTGCAACAGCTTCTATTTGATTGAATATCCAAATTGGTCTTGGTTTACCAATTGCATTAATGCCGCCTTCATTTATTGTTTTATTCCAATCCGGAATTATTAAATTCAGATTAAGATCTTTTATCTCCCCCAATCCTTCACAATGTTTACAAGATCCGTACGGTGAGTTAAATGAAAATGAGTTTGGTGCAAGATCGCCATAACTGATACCACAATCCAAACAAGCAAGATGTTTGCTAAATACAAAGTCTTCTTTTCCATCATTTACAATTAAAATACCATTACCATAATTTAAAGCTACAGTAATTGAGTCAGTTAATCTCTTTCTTGATTTTTCCATAATAACAATTTTATCAACAGCAATTTCAATGTTATGTATTTGATATCTGTTTGCCTGCATTCCTTTTGTTATTTCTAAGATTTCATTGTCAACTCTTACTTTAAGAAATCCATCGGATAATATTTGTTCAAAAAGTTCTTTGTAATGCCCTTTTCTTCCTTTTACTACTGGAGCAAGAAGTGTAACTTTCTTTTTATTTTGATCAGAAATTATTGAATCAATTATTTGTGAGGTTGTTTGTTTTGTTATTTTTTTTCCACAATTATAGCAATATGGTTCACCTACTTTTGAAAATAGAAGTCGCAGATAATCATAAATTTCAGTGACGGTACCAACTGTGGAACGGGGATTACCGGAAGTTGATTTTTGTTCAATGGAAAGTGACGGACTTAAACCCTCAATAAGGTCAACATCCGGTTTTTCCATCATATCCAAAAACTGTCTTGCATAAACAGACAGAGATTCTATGTATCTTCTTTGTCCCTCTGCATAAATAGTATCAAAAGCTAAAGAAGATTTACCAGAGCCGGACAAACCCGTAATTACAGTCAAAGAATCGCGTGGAATTTCCACATCAATATTCTTCAAATTGTGTTCACGGGCACCTTTTATTAAGATCGTTTCCTTTTCCAATGATTACCAAGTTTAAATTTTTAAATAATTATATTAGCTATAGCATATTTGAAAATCAAATATTTAGGAAGAAAAATTTTAGCTATTATGTTAAAAGATGATAAAATATTGACAATTACAGAGTCTAAAGAGAACATTTTTAAAGAAAAGGGTTCTCAATTCATAGCACAATGTTTTCCAATAACAACCGAAAAATATTTTAGTAAAATATTAGCTGAAATAAAGAAAAAATATTATGATGCTTCACATCATTGTTATGCTTACAGATTGCTAAATGATAATATTAAATATTCCGATGACGGTGAGCCAAATGGTACAGCAGGTTTAAGGATATTAAATGCTATAGATCATTTCAAACTTCAAAATGTTTTAGTTGTGGTAATCAGATATTTCGGAGGAACAAAACTGGGAATTGGTCCGCTTGGGAAAGCATATTACAATTCAGCGTTTGAAGTTTTAGAGAAAAGCAAGAAAATTGAAAAATTGTTTTACAATAAAGTTTTTGTTAATGTTGATTTCAATCAGATAAGTTCTATTCACCATATTATAAACAATTTTGAAGTTAAATTGACAAATACTATTTATAAAGAAACAGTAAAATTTGAAATTTTGGTAAAGGTAAATGATCTAAAAAGATTTGAAGAAAAGTTAGTAGATGAATTGAAAGGAAATGTAGACATAAAGGTGAATAAATTATTAATATTAGACTAGTTGCCTCTCTTCAAATCATTTAGGTACATCTTTGTCCATTCCAAACCATCCAGTAATGAATATAGTTTTGCTAAAGAATTTTGAGTCATCACCAAATAATTGCTTTCAAAAAATGTTTTTTTATTTTCATCCATTTTAAGTAATAATTCTTTTAAGATATCCACAACTTCAGTTAAATTTTTAGCGAGATCTTTTTTTGCTTCATCTAAATTATTAACATCAGGAATTCCTGCCCCTTTTTCTAGAACTCTTTTTAATCCTAAAATATATTTTGAAGTGAAAATTAGTTCCTCAAACAACGAATTGTTTTTGTCAGATAATCCAACATTAAAAATAATAAGAAGCCCCTCTCTCTCGGTAAATATTTTGCCGGATTTATTTTCTATTGCTTCAAGCAATTCTTTTGGTGATAATTTTATCATATTAAATTTTTAATCCCAATCCAATACCATCACCAATTGGCAGCAATACGGATTTTAGTGATTTAGTATTCATAAAATGGTCGTTAAATTCCCTAATATGTTCTGTTGATCTTTTGTACTTCTTTGGTACTTTTTTGGCTGCAGTAAAACCTTGCCAAAGAACATTATCAACAAAAATTATTCCCCCTTTCTTTAACTTATTCAAAGATAATTTATATAAATTTAGATAATCTTCTTTATCTGCATCTAAAAAGATAAAATCAAATTTGTTTTTTATTTTGGGAATTATGTCCACCGCATCTCCTTCAAGTATTTTTATTCTTCTTGTTAATTTAGCTTTCTTAATAAATGTAGAAGCTAACTTAATATTGTCTTTGCTTTTTTCTATTGTCATCAATACAGAGGATGGTTTTAGAAGTTTAGCAATTCTTATTGATGAATAAGCAATGGCTGTTCCTACTTCAAGTACTTTTTTCGGCTGATTGATTGAAATTATTTGTTCTAAAAATTCAGACGCATCTTTTGAAAGAATGGGAATATTATTTTCTTTTGCAAAATTCTCTATACTCTTGATCAGCTTGCTCTTCTGGTTAATAAAAGATAAAATATATTCTTGCTGTGCCGGATAAATAATTTTTTTCATAATAATACTAATTTATATCTGTGAAAATTCTTTTGAATCTTACATTATCAAAAATACTTTGGTTAGAGTTTTCAGTTGTGTCTATTTCAATAGACCAATAGATTAGCAATACCCTGCCGATGATATATTCTTCAGGGACAAAACCCCAAAAACGGCTGTCAAGGCTGTTTCCTCTATTGTCTCCCATCACAAAGTAATAATCCTGTTTTAATTGATACTCTCTTAAAGGCACTCCGTTAATATTTATAACAGTACCTTCGATGCTAACATTTGAGCTGTCCGTATCATTTTCAATTATTGATTTCCAATAACTCACATTTTTAATATCTAACTTAATAATATCCCCTTTTTTAGGTATTATTATTGGTCCATAATTATCAGCATTCCAGTTTTTTATTTCCGGATAAATCCCCTTTTCTTTTACTCCATCAGAAATTATTTTAGAATTAGATGATTGCATTTTTATGGGGGAAGGTATTTTTTTGTAGTTAATAAATAAATTCCGATTGATGATCTCTAGAGTATCTCCAGGAATAGCGACAATCCTTTTAACAAGATTTAGCTTTTCATCTTTTACATTATCATATTTTTTACCGGGGAACTTAAATACCACAATATCATTTATTTTGGGTTTTTTAAAATTAAATAAAGTTGTGTGTGGAATTTCAATCTGTGTAAACGGAATATATCTTGGTGTACTTAATTTATAATCGAATTTACTTATAATTATATAATCGCCGGGCAGTAAAGTATTTTTCATTGAGCCGGTAGGTATTTTATAAGCAGCCAGAAAAAATGATCTTATAATTATAGTAACAATAATTAGAATAATAAGTGTTTGAAAAAATCTTTTAATTACTTTGAGCATAAATTATAATTTAAAAAAGAAATTTTTAATAAATCTAATCATTTATCTGCAGAACTGCTAAAAATGCTTCCTGAGGTATTTCAACATTGCCGACTTGTTTCATTCTTTTCTTACCCTCTTTCTGCTTTTCTAATAACTTTCTTTTTCTTGTAATATCACCGCCGTAACATTTTGCTAAAACATTTTTACGAAGTGCTTTAACTACAGATTTAGAAATTATTTTTGAACCAATTGCAGCTTGAATACTAATTTCAAACATTTGTCTTGGAATTAATTCCTTTAATTTTGAACAAACCTTCCGTCCCCAGTCATAAGCTTTATCTTTATGTATTATCATTGAAAGAGCATCAACAGGTTCTGAATTCAGTAAAATATCCAGTTTTATTAAGTCACCTTTTTGATAGCCTAAAAACTCATAATCAAAAGATGCATAACCTCGTGTAGTTGATTTTAGCTTATCATAAAAATCAAAGATTATTTCAGACAATGGAAAATCAAATTGTATATCGGCTCTTGTGGGATCAATATAATTCGTGTTTTTATAAACTCCTCTTTTATCCATTGCAAGCTTCATAATGTTGCCGATATATTCACTTGGACAAATTATTTGAGCTTTAATATATGGTTCTTCAACAGAATCAATTTCTCCAACTGCAGGCATAAGAGCAGGATTATCAACAACAATTTTTTTTCCGTTTTTATCGTACACAAAATATTCAACATTTGGCAGTGTGGTTATAATCGATTGATCATACTCTCTTAAAAGTCTTTCCCTTACGATTTCCATATGCAATAAGCCTAAAAACCCACATCTAAAACCAAAACCTAACGCGGCGGAAGTTTCTGGTTGATAGACAAGAGCTGAATCATTCAATCTAAATTTTTCAAGCGAATCACGAAGATCTTCAAAATCATCAGAATCAGTTGGATACAAACCACTGAACACCATTGGTTTTACTTCTTTATAACCGGGCAATGGTTTTTGTGCACCATTTTTTTGATGAGTGACTGTATCACCAACTTTTGTATCGTGTACTTCTTTTATACCTGAAATTAAGTAACCAACATTACCTGAATTTAAATTCTTAGTTTTAATTTTTTGCATTCCTAAAATTCCAACTTCTTCTGCATCAATTTTTTTATCAGTAGCAAATAATTTAAGTTTATCACCTGTATTAATAACTCCGTTAAAAACTCTAATAAATGCTATCGCACCTCTGTATGAATCAAAAACAGAATCAAAAATTAAAGCTTGAAGCGGTTTATTATCATTTCCTTTTGGAGGGGGAACTCTTTTTATAATCTCTTCGAGTAATTCTTTTATGCCTTTTTTAGTTTTAGCACTTACAAGTAAAATTTCATCTTCACTGCATCCTATTAAGTCAACAATTTGTCCTTTTACTTTTTCAACTTCTGCACTTGGAAGATCTATTTTATTTATAACAGGAATAATTTCCAGTCCTCCGTCAATAGCCATA
>Ga0210038_1000780_pt1 | contig 18020 bp, 8 predicted proteins | sample CryGeyCG2114_020_FD_183970 | JGI IMG/M metagenome (GOLD analysis project Ga0210038, IMG submission 183970) | Groundwater microbial communities from aquifer - Crystal Geyser CG15_big_fil_post_rev_8/21/14_0.20 (SPAdes) (version 2) | ecosystem: Environmental > Aquatic > Deep subsurface > Groundwater... | reverse complement strand
CGTAGGCCCGTTGGATCATCGAGAACCCATAGGCAGCAGCCGCCCCGCGCACCGTCCGGCGGGGATCGAAGTCTTTCAGGGCCTTACCGAGAAAGGTATTAACGTGGGCGCTGCGCTGCACCGCGCCGACCACCAGGGCCAGATCGGAGCGCAACAGGTCGCGCGCCGGCACCTTCCGCCACAGGGACAGCAGTTCCAGATCGCTCATATCGAAGTTCGTCTTCATCGTTCCATTCCAAATACCGGTTGCACGCCGGCCCGCGCCGGCGCGCAATCATCCCGTGGGTCCAGCAGCAATCCGCGCCGGACTTGGGGTCGATCAGGAAATGGAAGACGTCAGAAGGAAGACATCGCCATCACGACGCGGTCCGGCCGGATGTTACCAGCGGCCATGCACCAATCGGTTACGTTGCTTGCGTCGTTCATGCGATATCCTAAATCAGAATAAGGCGCGTTGATATGGGAGTGACGCATATGAGTCAAGTCACATTTACGATGCCCCCGAAACGCGGGGATTATTCTACTGTTCTTCCGCACATACCGCCTCCGGCGAAATGATGCTTCGCCAAAAGGACATCCGGCGTTTGGATCGCTCCCACCAATCGACCGGATTCAGTTCGGCAATTTTTCGTGGGGGAGATTGGGGGGGGCGCATGAACTGCTTTTCAAGCCTGCCTACCCAAAAATAGCTGACATGCACGGATACTCTTAGAGCATCCAGACTTCATGACACTCGAGACGCCTCACTCAAGCCCTCGGAAATGCTTTCTTTCTTCTTCTGCCATATCGGGATCTGCTTCGTCATGGTCGGGCGGTGGTTTTCCTGTCCACCGGGTCACGCGATAGGGCTCCCGCATGGTGGTCCAGTAGCCCCTGTGCGCCGTCCAAGGTACCCACACGGAGGCGACCTCCACGACGTCCGCGAACACATCCCCCCGCCCGTTGAGATTCTTACGCACACTTCCAATGAAATCAGGCTCCCCCTGAACAACGACGGCCGGCCATCCCACAACCTCTGCAAGAGACACCCCGATCTCTATGGCCTCCGGCGACAATCGCACCCCGGACGCCCGGAACACGACTCGGTCCTCGTTGGCCATTACCTCATCCCCCATCACATGAACCCATAAGGCATTGCTCCCATCGGATAATTCAATGACGCGGAATGAACGAACGCCGAGGCTTTTCAAATGTGAATGCTCTAAGAGCGCGTCAGCCTTCTCTTGAGACCAATTCAGTCTTCTGGGTCCAACGGTCATCTTCGCGCCGCACGGCTCTTCCGTGACCTCCATGGACCTGCCATGGATCGCTCCCAACACAGGCAGCTTGATCCTCTGGCTGCCAGCGTCCGGAACCTGCGTGTGCGCATCTCTGTCGAGGCTAGGTTGGCGTTCTGCGGGAAAACAAGTGTCTTCTCTCCCTTCCTCATGCAGATCATCCACCGGTGCCGCCCCTTGTGTGGACCAAGGCTTCCCATGCACCCCTACGTGGGTTGAAGGCCTGCGCGACAACAGGACATAGTTCCCCGGCTCCCACCGCAATAGAGCTTCCCTCCGTCGCTCTTGAAGGCTTCGAGGATCGACACGCACGTCCAAACCTGCGGCCTCCAAGTGGCGATTGGTAATAGCGGCGCATTCTTGTCTGATTTCCCGAGCGGCGGGCTGAACCGGCGGTCGCGACCGGCGCGCGGCGATAGGATCCAAGGCGATGGCCTTGCCCCCGAAACCATGCCTGCTCGATGGATCGACGACCTTCGCCGAGAGCAGGATGTGCATGTGAAAGTTACGTGGGTCGCCGTCATCGTTCGGCGCATGCCATGCGGCGTAAGCGGCCACCTTGAACCTGTCAACCAGCCACCTCACAAACTCGGTTCCCAAGTTCAGTTGGTGCTCGAACGCAAGCTTGTGAGGAAGTGCGGCGATGACCTCACGCATGGCAACCGCATCCTTCCGTGGCGCCGCTTTATAGAGAGCATCGAGGAAAGATTGGGGTTCTTTGAGCGTTCCAGGAGCCCCCTCCGGCAAGAAGACTTCAGCATGCAGCACTCCTGATCGACCGGAGAAGTCATGGGTCCGTCCCGTGCGGCGGTCGACGAATTTGGTTCCCCCGCGATAGGCCGCGGCGGCGACTTCGGACCGGCCTTTCGACCTCTGAATGGCGTAGAGGGAACAATGGAACGTTTCAATTACCCTGGGTGAAGGCATGGAGTTCGCTCCGACATTTTATCCGACAAATTGGATGCACTAAGTGCGTTGTCGGTATCGAAGCTATTGCAAAGGGAGTGACAAAACCGGGGAAAGTAAACGGTCGTTAAGCATAATTTTTTCAGAACATAACAAGAACAATTTCTCGCATATTCTGTACATCTGCGAGACAATACCCTCAGTCAACGTTTCAATAGGTTTTAGAGGAAATCATGCACCCAAGAAAAATTCCGGACCAATTTCACCCTTACGGTTGCCCGAAGGTGTTTCGCAATGAAGTTCAGGTATTTGCAGATGCATTCGAAATCGAGGAGAGGCTGCGCACACGATTATATGAGAGTTGTGAACACACATCTTGGATGTACCTTTCCGATTTAAAGGACCATCAAGATTCGCCGACAGTCGCCCAACTCCTAGAGGAACTGCACTCGTTGAAAAACGCGATGGAGCAGGGAGGTCGGTTGCGTGGTAAAGGCGACCTTATGGATGAGACTGTAAGCGCTTTGGTCGGGGACTATCCCGCCTCAGCATTTGAATTCGTGGACCTACGTGGAACGGGTAGACATATTCCTGTCGTTGGGACTTTGCCTTTCATGGCGAAAGCCATCAAACACGTAAATTCAATGTTCAAAAGCCTGAACATTGGAAACCAGTTTGGCGTGATTAGATATGCGCCCGAAAGTTCGAAAGCGCTCGCTAAACTCGGGTTTCCCATATCAAAGAATGCATCACTTCCCACTATATCATGGGATCTATTACGCGAAACGCTAAAAGGCGAACTTCGGGCAGACTTCAAATCCGTCGTGGTCTTGGCGATCCATCGAGTGGAAGTCACGTTCGGACTGGAGAATGGGAGAAAACCTGGTCGAATCACCGTTGATCGAGGCGTCTCTCCGCGCCCGGAAAGAACACTTGTGAACAGCGTCTACGCGTTGCTGGTTGACCTGAAAATGTGCGGCAAACTAACCTGGGTATCTGCGGACCCAATCCGAAATCTCATTCAGGCGATGATTTCCTATGCGCTCGGCGAATATCAATGCGCCTTAAACCCACCAAGCTATTCTGAGATGATTTCCGACCTATTTACGATAAACCGGCAAATCAGGATTCTTAACGACTCGGTTTTAGACTTAGAAGGCCAGATATTCCATCTTGATCGAGGCGACGTGCGCAAAGAGAAAGGCACCGAATGGTGTTTCGCGAGCCAAACTCAATTATACACTCAGTTTTTCTTGCTTCGTGATTGGCGCCGGGAACTGGAGAGGCGTCGTGACCTGGGTGATTTTCGATCTGTGAACGCTGAATACTTACGGATAAATCAAGGCGAACTCGGCCTTCCAAATTGGCCAAGTCTTGTTGACATATGGCCGCTTCAAAAGAAAAACAATAGCCTTATTGAGGCGGCATGCGACTTTCAAATCAAACGGATACAAAACGAACTCAATCAGCTAAGAAAATCTTCTTAAACCCCATTTGATATCCCCGTTTGCTTCAAGTGTCTGCCTTTATTGTTTGTCTCCATGGGCAGATATTTTCACACGGATTGTGCCGCCGGCAAGGGGAAGAGTGCAATCGCCGACAGGCTGCCCCGACGAAGGTGTCATGTTGATACCGACGCCGGGCCGACAAGCGAACTTCGATTTCAGTCTGCAATGCACCAATTAGCATTGACGTTGGCCCGCACCGCCGCCCGCGAGTACTATCGGCAGCTGCGTGAGCATGAGGAGCTTGACTCCCCACCGCGCCGAAGCCGTAAATGAAAGTCCTTCAGAGACAGGGGGACACCATGCGCGCCGTCATTTACGCCCGCTATTCATCCGATAGCCAACGCGAAGCCTCAATCGAGGATCAGGTGCGTGTCTGCGAGGACTATGCGGAAAAGGTAGGATTGCGGGTCATTGGATACTATTCGGACTATGCTTTCAGCGGCGCGTCTCTCATTCCCCCCGGTATTCAATCCCTCCTCCAAGACTGCAAGGCAGATAAATGTGAGATCGTGCTGGCCGAAGCCCTGGATCGCTTGAGTCGCGACCAAGAAGACGTCGCAAGGGTCCACAAGCAGCTCTCGTTTAACGGCGTCAAGCTAATCACCCTGGCCGAGGGCGAAATCAACGAATTGCACATCGGCATCAAGGGCACCATGAACGCGCTCTTCTTGAAAGATCTGGCCGCCAAGACCCGGCGGGGTCTTAGGGGCCGAGTCGAACAGGGCATGAGCGGAGGGGGCCGCGCCTACGGCTATGATGTGGTTTCCAAGATGACCGCCGAGGGCATGCCAATCCGGGGGGAACGGACCATCAACGCCACCGAAGCCGCCGTCGTAACGACCATATTCGAACGCTACGCCCTCGGCGCTAGCCCCAAGGCAATCGCCCAACAGCTCAATGCAGACGGCGTTCCCGGTCCGCAAGGAAGCGCCTGGGGGCCCAGCACGATCAACGGCAATGCGGCCCGCGGCACGGGAATCCTGAACAATGAGCTCTATGTCGGCCGTTTGGTCTGGAACCGCCTGCGTTACGTCAAGAATCCGGAAACCGGCAAGCGGGTATCCCGTTTGAATCCAGAGATTGAATGGATCACCCATGAGGTGCCTCACCTCCGTGTCGTTCCGGAGAACCTTTGGAACAAGGTCAAGTCGCGGCAAGAAGACGTGAAACGTCCGCGCCAAGTAATCTCCGACCTTCCTTTCTGGGACCGTCGGCGACCGCGTTACCTGTTCTCCGGGTTGATGAGGTGCGGCACCTGCGGCGGCGGGTATTCGAAGATCAGCAAGGATCTGTTCGGCTGTTCGACCGCCCGCAACAAAGGCACCTGTAGCAACCGCTTGAACATCCGCAAGGATGTCCTGGAGGCGACGGTCCTGGACGGGCTCCGCCATCACCTGATGGCCCCGGAACTGTTCGAGGAATTCTGCCGCGAGTTCACGCGGGAACTCAATCGCCTCCGCCTTAAACATCAAGCCTCCAAATCGTCCGCCGAGGCCGAGCTTCAGAAAGTCGAACGCGACATCAGACGTATCATCGAAGCTATCAAGGCAGGCGTTCCTGCCCTGACGATCAAGGATGAACTTACCGATCTGGAAACGCGCAAAGAACGACTTGTCCGCGCCATCCAGGAAGCCCCCGACGAGGAACCCCTACTCCACCCGAACATGGCAACGCTCTATCGCAAGAAAGTTGCCGACCTGACGGAGGCTCTCCACACGAAAGAAGGACCGGGCGAAGCCTTCGATCTGATCCGCTCCCTCGTCGAGGAGATTACGCTCGTGCCCGAGGACGGTGAGCTTAAGGTGGAGCTAAAGGGCGACCTCGCGGGCATTCTGCAACTCTGCTCGACAAGCAAAAGCCCCTCCAGTTTGTCGCCGGAGAGGCTTGAGCAAGTAAAGTTGGTTGCGGGGGCAGGATTTGAACCTGCGACCTTCAGGTTATGAGACTAACGATTATGCGCCCACTAAGCCACTGATGCTTATATATTTTTCAATAATTTTCAATAAGTTATAGATATTTATTCTTTATCTCCTCTTGCCTCACGATAGCAGGAAATCTATGATTTTGGCAAAACGGTGTTGACTTTCGTGTTGACTATTTTGTCGGGAGATCATGGTTATGAGCAAGCGCGTTGCGGCGGAGAGGATTGAGATATCCAACCGGTCATTGGACAAGATCAGGCCGAGCGAGAAACCGCGCATCATCTGGGACAGCAAATTGACCGGGTTTGGCGTCAAGGTGATGCCGAGCGGTGCCATGTCGTTTTTGGTCAACTATCGGGCCGATGGCGGCGGGCGAAAGGCTCCCAACCGACGCATGGTGATCGGACGGCACGGGACGATATCACCAGCCAAAGCGCGGCAAAAGGCCCAGGAAATTCTCGGTGCCGCGGCCGGAGGCAAAGACCCGTCGAGCGCGCGTCAGGAACGCCGCGCCATGCCAACCATCGGCGATATTTTTGAAAACTACATGGCCGCCAATCCGAACCGTAAACCGCGCACCGATGAGCTCTATCGTTATGAGATGGATCGTTATCTGGGCGACTGGCTGAACAAGCCGATCAATGCGATCTCTCGCAGCGATATCCAGGACCGGTTCAATTCGATTTCTCGCCAACATGGCCCCACCCCGGCAAACCGGGTCATGTCCCTGCTCCGCTCCGTCTACCGCAGTCCCTGCGCCGAAGATGAAACGCTTCGCAACCCGGTGGAGGTCTGGCAGGCTGGTGGCGGACGCTTCAACAAAAAGCCCCGGCGCAAAATCGACACCCCGGCGGATATCCTGCCAAAATGGCAAAAGGGATTTGAGGCTGTCCAAAACGACGTGATCCGCGACGCTATTTTTGCCGGGCTGTACACGGGAATGCGCTTGCGAGAGGTCCTTTGGCTAAAATGGTCCGACATCAGCGACAGCGAATTGATCGTCGAGGAAACCAAAACCGGGGAACCACTCCGCCTACCGATCACCCGACAACTGGCCGATGTTTTTGAGCGGCGCAAAAAGGACAACGAGACCGACTGGGTTTTTCCGAACAGCGAAACCAAATCCGGCCACTATGAAGACATTCACCACATCTATCCGACTATCACCAAAGCGGCGGGCACGAAATTCTGGTTCCACGCCCTGCGCAACAATTTCATCACCATTGCCGAGCGCGACATCGGCCTCGCCACCAGCCTGACCAAACGTTTGGTCAACCATGCCCGCCCACAAGACGTGACTGAAGGGTATGCAGCGGACTGGACGTTCGAACAACTGCTGCGCGCCGCTCAGTCGGTTGCGGATAGGATTGATGAATTAATGTCTCCCCCATAATGACACATTGCCCGTGGGCTTGCCCGACTTACGCATTCACGATCTGCACAGGCTCACCAAACAGCAACGCTCATCCTCAAAATCTAAACGTGCCATGTACTCGCCAAAGCCTTTGCAACGTGCCGATACCGAGCGAACCTGCGGTGACGTTCGTTGCCACCGCAAGGGCGCTGCCCTTTATGCCCACATTTTCAAGGATACGTACGCCGGGAGAAACTTCGGCCCCTAGCCGTTTGAGATAGGCGAAGCTATCTCCCTCACTGCCTAAAACCGCAACAACAATTCTGTCCTCAAGTCGCGCTATTTCATTGTCAGTCAAATTCTCGGCGGCTTCCAGGATGGCGACATCCCCGTGCCGGATGACCGGGTAGGCACTGTCATCACTTACGCGCACGGCAACAAGTTTTTTGTCCAGAAGCTTGCTGGTTGCGACCGGACAGGCTTCTTCTTTTCCATCAAACCTTACATGGTCGTACAGTACGCCAATGATCGGCAGCAGACGTGTTTTTGCCCTAGGGAGCAGCAGGGTTGGCGGAACCCTTTCCGTCCCCGACTGATCGCAAGCCAGGGCAATGCGCGACGGGTCGCGTGTATCGCCAAGAAACCGCCGGCAGTAGACTTTATCGCCATTGAGGGCGATAACGGGATCACCATCATGCGCTTCTCTGTCGAGGGACACCGCCACGACCTGTCCCTGCAGGGCCAATGCACCGAGGCCCGGCGATCGTATGCCGTAAAGGGCAATGTTGCCAAGCGCGCCGAAGTCAAAAGACTGTCCCGCCTCAACAGCAGCCAGTCTGTCGGCGTGGCTTCGAGCGCTGACCTCTCCCAGCAGCGGGATTGGCGCATTGTTCAAGGCAACCCGAGCAGGGGGTTGTGGCAGACTGGCGAAATAAAGGTCCTTGTCCTCACGTGTAAGGCGCCCCATGAACCGTGCATAGGAAGCCGAACAGCTACGCAGCAGCCTGTCGATTTCCTTGAACGGCTCTGCTACTTCCCCCGCCTCGTGCGGTGTCACTTCATGAAGGCGGTGATGAGCCTTGTTGATAATCTTATAGAATGGCGCATTGTCCCGTAGCGCCGCATGGGCCAACAAAGCTTGGAAGGGCGGCTCTTCGAACGGGCGTTCGCCGTTATTGTGAGCGGATCGCACCGACTGGATCAGATCAGCCAAAGTGGGCTTGTGCATGACCATCGGATCGGTTGCCAGCAAGTCCCAAAGCCGGCTTTCCACGTAAAGGCGGACCGTGCTGACGAACTGCTGCGCTTTGGCCGCGTTGTTTTCGTCTTCCTGCCATTCCCGTAGGCGTTCGAAAATCTCCTCGACAGCAGGACTAACCCCGGCCGTCAGCCGGGAGCTGGAAATTGGATTAAGCGTCCAAGCATGCCATGTCGGAGTGACGGTCGAGCGGTCGGGCAACTTATCCCGGATTGATGCGACAAACCTGTTGTCGTTCGACGTGATCAAGGGACGCATGCCATGTCCCGGCATTTGGGGAATCGCCGCCGCTAAGTTTTCCGCATTGATCGGGTCGAAATGCGTTTGGGGGTCGTCAAGGAGCATACAGTCCAGCCCGCCGAGCCGAGCCTTGACGCGATCCCACAGGCTGAAGACGAACGCCCACACGCAGGCGCGCAGGAGCGAAGCGTTCATGATTTTGTAGGCAGGGACCTGCATCCCCCCGATGGCGGCGCGCAAACCAAGCCCCGTTTCCTCGCCAAGGTCTATGCCGCTATAGGCCGGACCGCCCCTGTAGTGGGGGCTGTAGATTGTGGCAAGCCAGTTTCTGGTGTCCGTGTCGAGGGCGTGGATCAACCCTGAAACCTGCTGAAATACAAGGCGCTCAAATCCCGAAAACGGTTCGATGGCCGTTGCGGCCTCGTCAATCAGAATCAGGCGCTCAATGTAGCCGACATATCCTTTGCGCGTCCTTTCTAGATCGTCGAGCTGCCGCAGAATCGAGACTATGGGCGCCGTATTCTCCACGCACTTGCGCACGGCCTCGATTTGATCGCGCAATGGCCGTTTTTGGGCCGCGATCTCTTCCCCTTCGGCTTCCACCTTTTCTGCAGCACCGATATAGCGCTCAACAAGGGCTTTGATCGCCTCCGTACATTCGGCACGATGCCTGGATAATACCACTGCCTTGACGATATAGCCGATCCGCTGAGCAAGTGTGCCGTTGCTGAACTCCTCAGGCAGATCGATAGGCCGCGGCGCGGGCGCATCAGGCAGCTTGTTGTCCCTGGCCGCAATTTCCCAGACCTGTCCGGCATTCTGTTTCAGCGGCACCAGCCGGTTTGCAAACGCCCGGTCGGCCAGCAGTTCTTCTACATACGCCTTGTGATAAATGCTGAGGAGGTCGTCAGGAGGGGCTCTGTCGGCAAAGGCGCGCAGCCCCTCGGGCAGGCCATCCAGAAATTCACGCGCGGCATCCCGTTCCCACTCGTCGGCACCCTTGGCGGCATCCGCATCCGCTTCACTGCAAGCTGCTAAGGCATCCTTCACCGCCTTGTCGAGGAGAGCATCCGGTAGCACCTTTTCGAGATCGGTGCCGCAGACGGGACAATCCTTTAGTTCCGTGTCCTGATAATGTTCAGCATGCCAGGCGGCCACCTTCGCGTAGAGCTGCCAGCGGGCCGATTCCTGCTTGTTCCGCAGCCTTTCAGCTACGGCCTTCGCGCGCTTGACCATGTCCTCGATGAGCGTTTCCGCGGCCGTGCAGTCTTCATCGGAAGCTGCGCGCAGATTCTTTACAACGGTAACGGAAGGCAGCGCTGCAAGAGATGTCGCTTTGAGCGTTTCGGCCGCCTTGCCAAGCTGTTGTAACAGGGCGTTGACCTCATCGTCGGATGCGAGTTGCAGGGCGGTTCCCAGGATTGTCTCGGCCGTGCTTTCCAGCGTCTGTTTCTTCTCTTCCAAGAGCTGGCGTACATCGGCAATTGACTTTTTGCTAGCGTCTTCTTCTTCGTCGTCCTCATTCTGCTGGTCCGGCGTGATCAGGTCCGGAGGCTTGCCAAGGTCTGGCTGTGCCGACCAAGCATCAACAATGTTTTGTCGCTTCTTCTTGAACTCCGTCAACTTGGCTTGCGCCCCCGTTTGCGCGGCTTTCGTCTCATCGTTCCTAAGCCGACGCACGATACGCGCCGACCGGCTGCCCAAATCCTCCAGCGGCTTGAGCCCGGTAAGCTGCGCGACCGCCTGTGCGAAAGTCGTCTTTTCATCAAACCGCATATGAGCGGCGATACCGGGGATCAGCGTACCCGCTTCGATGGCTAGGTTCTGGATTCCGAGTTCTTGAAGCCCTGTGACGTTCATGCCGATCTTGCCACGGGCGCTGACCGTCAACGCACGACGCACGACGCAAATCTGGCCCGAGCCTTCCTCATGGAAAGTGAGCTGCGCCCAGCTATCGATCTTCGGCTGGTCTTCGAGCGCCGACAAGTCAGCACCGGACGGTATCGGCACAACCGGCGGAAGCGCCAGTTCGCCATCGGCTTCGCCATTGTCCTGATCATTTCCATCGGCAGTCCGGGATACATTCATCGGTTCGTGGATTTCATCAGGCATATGCTGGGAGCGCAGGGCTTTGCCCGTCAGGCCCCAGATAATGACATTTTGCAGCGCGGTCTTGCCCGCGCCGTTAAACCCGCTCACCAGCGTGACGTCACGCTCGATATCAAGGACAAACGGTTCAGGGTCTTCGCCTTGTGAGCCGCAATGCCTGTGCAACCCGGCAAAGCGATGCGCTTCAACGCGCCGGAGTTTCCAAACACGGACCGGTGTTGCCTTTCTCGTTCCCGCTTCCTCACGCGCGGGAGGATCGTTCAGAAGCGCTTTCAGCACCTCATCGATTTCGCTGGCTTGTACGGCCTTGTTCTGCGGCCAAAGATTCCGGTGCCCGGCGTAGTAGGAGAATATTTTCCGGGAGTTTTCGTTGTTCAGAATGAAATGCGTGCCGTCCGACGATGTGGCAATCGGCTGGCGTGCCAGTAGGGCAGCCACTACGTCTTCCAAGCCACAATCAACAAGATTGACAGGCTCTAATTCCGCTTCCGCAATTTGCGCATCTATCATTGGCCTTTACCTTTCGGGATCGTCTATTCCCGGACTACTTTTTGGTCAAGCTGCCCGGCTGACGATATCCATCAGCTTGGCGTAGTCGGTAACGACGTCGTATTTGACACGGTCTACGGTCGACCGCTTGCTGATTTCATCGAAGAACTTTCGAGCGCATTCAATTTTGGTCCGCTCGATCTCGCGCAGTTTCATCGTGGACATGGAGCCTTTGGTTTCAGCGACGAAGTAGATGTGCTTCACGCTGCCCTGCTTGAAGGAAATCGCCCAGTCAGGGTTATAGTCCCCGACCGGCGTCGGAATCAGGAAGCCGCGCGGCAGTTTCGCATAGACCACGACTTCACTGCTGGTATCGAGCTCTTCGACGAAGCGCTTCTCCACATCGGAATCGGTGACGACGAAGTCATGGACGTGGTTCTTCATTTTCATGGCGCGGGAGAAGTCCTGGCCTGTCTGATTGGCCGTGAAGATATCCACCCCGTACCGGTCGGCCACGGCGTCATAATCCAGGCGCTCGATGATCATCGTCGCCTTTTGTTCGGCAATGAGGCGGGACGCTTCGGCTATAAAATGCTCGGGGTTCTGCTTGAACTGCGCAAAGACATTGGGCTCGATCTCGGTCAGGATCGCCGCCGCCGTCGCCCGCGTCAGCCGGGCATTCTCCGCGACCTTTCCGACCAGGTCATATCTGACCAAGGAATACACCGAGCCGCCCTGCTCCGTTGAGGTGCCGGTCACCTGAAATCCATCGCCGGTCTTGAGCTGTTCATCGGTCAGGCCATCCTGCTGAACGCCCACCTGCACGGTATACTGCAAGGGCGTCACGCGAAGCTGGCTATCGAGGGCACTGATGCATTTCCGCACAAGCTCCGTTGAATCGAACTCCACCCGATAGACCGCTTTCTGATTGATCCGAGCCCATAACTCCTGAAACTCCTTCTTCTCGAAGTTGGCGTTCAGTGGATTGGTTTTCGGCTTTCGGCCATCCTCGACCTTCGGCAGCTGGGCATCGCTGAAGACGGTGTCGATAAGCTGGAAGACCTGCTCTGCATGAGGTTTCAGATCCTCGGGCAGATCGGCAAGCGTTCCGGCTTCCTTGGCCTCGTGATATTTACCGGCAATCTGGTCTGCATCGTCGGTGTAGTCATTCTTGACCAGATACCGATAAATTTGCTTCGCAAGGGCTGGCGTGATCTCTAGCGGACCTGCATCGGTGAGAATGGTCTTGCCCGTGAAATAGGCTTCGGTCGCCTGACGCGGACGCGCTGACAGCGTGTCCGAGATTTCTTTCTGCAAGCCGCTGACGAAGTCGCGATAACTCTCACTGGCGACAACGGTCAGGACGTTTACGTCGTGGACCACAGCGGGGTGGTCCATCCGGTCACCGTGCCGATCAACGGATAGACGAAGGCCGCGCCCCACTTCCTGACGGCGAGAGATGGTGTTGTCGCTGTGCTTGAGCATGCACATGACGAAGACGTTGGGGTTGTCCCAGCCTTCGCGAAGGGCGGAGTGAGAAAAGATAAACCGGGTCGGCTCCTCAAAAGAGAGCAGCCTTTCCTTGTCTTTCAGGATTAGGTCATAGGCGTCCACGTCGTCTGAATCGACGGCCCGCGCTCCAACAACAGGGTCTTTCAGGCGGCTGGTCTTCTTGTCGATGGAGAAATACCCGTTATGGGTCTTGCTCACGTCAATCCCGGCAAGATGCTTGCGGTACGCTTCGTTGTCGATCGCCAACTCCGAGAGATACTCGGCTTTCAGTAGTTCATATTCTTCTTCGAAAACCCGCGCATATTCGCCCTTCTCGTCGGACTGATCGTAGTCGCGATACTTGACCACCTCGTCGATGAAGAACAGGGACAGCACCTTGATTCCCTGCGCGAAGAGCTGCTTTTCCTTGTCCATGTGCGCCTTGATCGTCTCGCGTATCTGGATGCGCCGGATGTCCCATTCGGACACATCGCCAGTCGCCTCGCCCGCCTTCAGCACAATGCCGTTGGTGAATTCGACTGTATCGTGGTTGTAGTCGATCTGCGAGATGGTGAAGCCGTCGCGGTACTGGTCCAGATGGCCGGATTCCACGAACAGATCATCACGAAACTCCAGCCTGCGGAGCTGGCGTTTGATCTCGCCGGACTTGAGCTTCACCTCCAGCTCGATCCGCGCCACAGGCGCTTTCTTCGATATGTCGATGCCTTCCAGATAGAGATAGGCGTTTGTCCCGGCCAGGCCGCGCGTATGGATGCCGCGCACAGCGATCTTCTTCACCAGCTTTTGGTTATAGGCGTCCAGCGCATCGAGGCGGTGAACACGGTTGTGTTGCGTCTTGTGGGTGGCTGAGTAGCGCAAGATCATAAGCGGTTTAAACTTAGGCAGGGCCTCCATGGTGGCCTTGCCCTCCATCTTCTGCGGCTCATCCAGAATGAGGATCGGACGGTTGCTGGCGATCACGTCGATGGGACGGCGGGACTGGAAATCGTCCAGCTCGTCATAAATACGGCGATTGTCCGCTCCGCGAGAGGCAAACGCCTGGATGTTGATCACCATGACGTTGATGCCAGCGTCTGACGAAAAGCTCTCCAGCTCGTGCAGGCGCTTGGAATTATAGATGAAGAACCGCGCCTTCTTGCCATAGGTCTCGGCGAAGTGGTCGGCGGTGATCTGAAGAGATTTGTAGACCCCCTCACGGATGGCGATGCTGGGCACCATGACGATAAACTTCGACCAGCCGTACTGCTTGTTCATCTCGAACATGGTCTTGATGTAACAATAGGTCTTGCCGGTGCCCGTCTCCATCTCGGTATCGAGGTTGAACTTGCATCCGGCGCTAGATACAAGCGCATCCGACAGAGGCAAGTTCTGACGGCGCTGCACGTCCTTGATGTTTGCCAGCACCTGATGGTCGGGAAGCGCGATATCGGCGTTCTTGAACCCCTCTTCGAAACTGCTCATCTGCGCCTTGCGGCCGGGGTCGATCCGGTAGGTGATGCCCGACACGTTCGGCTGGCCGGCGAAGCAATCCACAACGGACTCGACGGCGTTGGTCTGATAGGGCTGGACCTTGAATTTCAGTTTCATGTGCTCCCGCCCCCTCAGATCGATTTAACGTCGGTGGTCGGCGAAAGCTGGCGGAAAATCTGCTCGACGTTGATTTTCACCGCATCGGAAACGAAGCCGTTGTCTCGGAACACGGCCTTGACCGGCTCATGCTTCGCAAGCTCTTTGACAAGGTCTTCGGTGACGCCTGTGTCGAAACACGCGATCAGGTCCGGCCCTGCATATTCCGACTTGTTGACGAAGAAGACGGTCTTGCCCTGCACTGTCTCGCGGCTGATCGATGCCGCAAGGTCAGTGCCCCAATCGACCATGACCTGGAACAGCAAGTCCTCGGGCGTGCGGTCGGGCTTGATGTTGTCAACGGCATCCAGCAGGCCCTTCTGCTCGACCTGATCAGGTCGATAGTACACGTCCTGCATATTCGACGTGTCCACCTTGAGCACCCGGAAGCCGACATCGCGGTTCCAGCCCGGATCGCAAGTGTCGGCAATGACAGCGGCTCCAGCCTGCCTCACTCGTTCTTTTGAGACCTCGGAAAGAACCAACGGTCGTCCGTTCTTCTGCATGAGCTTGATTGCAGCCTGTACAGTTTTCTTTGCGGTTCCGGTCGTCGATGCTTCTGCTTCTTTCAACCCCTATTCCCCAGATGAAGCGCCATTATGGTGGCGTGGAATCGTGATTCTGATATAAAAATCAGAGTGTTATTGAGGGATTGGGGGTGCGGGATGTCTCACCTGACGGGTGAAAGCAAAATCGGGGGTTTGCGGGTCGATTTTGACCGTCGCCTGAAGCTGGAATTCCATGGCTCAAAGATCACCTCCGATGCTGGGCTCCTGTCTTTCCGGGAACTTGACGACGCCTTGGGATTGACCGAGGTCGCGGGGGCACATTTGATGGACCCACGGACCGGGAAGAATGGCCAGCACAGGATGACCGGGCTGTTCCGTCAATCGACCTTTGGGCGGCTCGGCGGCTACGAGGATGTGAACGACGCCGACCGCCTTGGACGCGATCCAGCCATGCGATGGATCGTTGGCGGTCACGCCGTTGAGAAGCAAGCTGCTTCGGCCAGCCAGATGGGCCGCTTTGAGACCGAGTTCCTGGCGACCGACGACAACCTCGCCGCCCTTGCCGACCTGTCGGGGGCCTGGATCGACCGGGTCCACGACCGCCGTCCGCCGAAGATGGTGGTTCTCGATATGGACTCCAGCGTCAGCCCGACCTACGGCGACCAGGAGGGCACGGCCTACAACGGTCACTTCGGCTGCACCTGCTACCACCCGCTGTTTCTGTTCAACCACATGGGCGACCTTGAACGGTGTCGCCTGCGTCCCGGCAACGTGCACAGCGCCGACGGCTGGCGGGATGTCCTGGAGCCGGTGGTAGAACGCTACAAGGAACGGAAGGTTCGCCTCTACTTTCGCGGCGACGCGGCGTTCGCCTCGCCGGATTTGTACAACTACCTGGAAGCCGAGGGCATGCACTACGCAATCCGCATCAAGGCGAATAAGGTCCTCCAGGAGAGCATCCCCCATCTGCTCCGCCGCCCGGTGGGTCGCCCGCCCAACCATGTGCTCCGCTTCCATGCCAACTTCAGCTATCAGGCAGGAACCTGGGACAAGCCCCGCCGCGTGGTCGCCAAAGTCGAATGGCATCCCGGCGAACTCTATCCCCGGGTCGGCTTCATTGTCACCAACCTGAGCCGTCCCGCCGAACGGGTCGTCGCCTTCTACAACCAGCGGGGCACGGCGGAACAGTGGATCAAGGAAGGCAAGAACGCCGTCAAGTGGACGCGGCTGTCGTGCCAGAAGTTCCGCAACAACGAGGTCCGGCTCCAGCTTCACGCGCTCGCCTACAATCTCGCCAACTTCATGCGCACGCTGGCCTTGCCGAAGGAAGTCGAGCACTGGTCGCTGACCACGATCCGGGAGAAGCTGGTCAAGATCGGCGCCAAGGTCGTCGCGCATGGCCGGTACATCACCTTCCAGATGGCGGAAGTCGCCGTGCCTCGTGACCTGTTTCAGGGCATCCTACGGCTGATCGACGGACTACGGCGACCATCTCCGGCGGCGGCCTGAATGGAGGAAAGGGCCGAGATGACGGAGGGCGAAGTGTGTGCGGAGCATGGGTAATGAGGCGAGATTGGGCCGTTACAGCCGATCCAGCGGTCGAAAACTCAATTGACCGGGCGGAAATGACATTCTCGGTTCCAAGATTGAACCGATTTGGCTAACATCGGAGCCGAGTTTGGGGGTTATCTGGGGAATGTCGGTTCAACACATGCCGGTTAAACATCAGCCACTTCGCACATGAAGTGGCACGAATATTGCTGTGCCTATTATTGTATTCCATTCAGCCCAAATGGTTCGCCCGACGTGGACGCATTTAAGGAAATGAAAGAATGACTCTTACGTTGAAGCAGAAGCTTATCATCTTGGCGTCGTTGACCGCCATCTTCGCCGGTGTCATCGGCGCGACGGGATACTGGGGCATCAGCCGCCTGTCCCAAGGGATCACCGACCTGCTTGTCGCGAACAGCGCCCTGCGCAATCACCTGGAGGGTGACATGATGCACGACGCACTCCGAGGCGACGTGTTGGCGGCATTCGTCGCAGGGGATCGGGCGAATCAGGCGGAAAAGGATGGGGTTCGAAAGGATCTGAAAGAACACGCGAATCGGTTCCGGTCGCTATTGTCGGAAAACGACAAGTTGCCGCTCAGCCCCGCCGTCAAGAATGATCTTGCCGAAGCCGTGCCCGTGCTTGACGCCTACATTGCGAGTGCGGAAAGGCTGGTCGAACTGGCATTGTCCGATCGCAGCCAGGCGGAAACGGCGCTGCCGGAATTCACCAATGCCTTCAGCGCCCTCGAAGACAAGATGGAAAAACTTAGCGATATCTTCTCAACGGCGGCGGAACAAATTAAGGAAAAAGATCTCGCTTTGGGGCAACTGGCGACCAACCTCATTGTTGCCATCTCCATCGCCGCTGTTGTCGCAATATGCGTGGCAATTTCGCTCACGGCGCGATCGATCATCGTACCGCTGCAGCAAAGCGTCGCCGCCCTGTCGGCGATTGCCGCCGGCGACACCTCCGCGTCGGTTGATTACGTCAATTCGGACGAGATCGGAAAGGTCGCCCAGGCGGTAGAAGGATACCGCAGGCAGGTCATTGAGACCCATGCCCTGCAGGAACGGCAGGAGAATATGAAACTCCAGGCTGAAACCGAACGCCGTGACGCCATGAACCGGCTGGCCGCCCAGTTCGAGACCACCGTCGGCGGCGTGGTCACCCATGTCGGAGAGGCGGCGGACGGCCTGAGCATGTCGTCGGCGACCATGACCGCCGCCGCCGATCAGGCGGGCACGCAGGCGTCGGCCGTGGCCGCCGCGTCGGAACAGGCGGCCGCGAATGTCCAGACCGTCGCCTCGGCGGCGGAGGAGCTGTCGTCGTCGATCCAGGAGATCTCGCGCCAGGTCTCCGATTCGACCCGCATCGCGTCGGAAGCCGTGAGCGAGATCGAACAGACGACCACGATGGTCCAGAGCCTGACCGACGCGGCCAACCGCATCGGCGAAGTCGTCAACCTGATCACCGACATCGCCGAGCAGACCAACCTGCTGGCGCTCAACGCGACGATCGAGGCGGCGCGCGCCGGCGAGGCCGGCAAGGGATTTGCCGTGGTCGCCGCCGAGGTCAAGAACCTGGCCAACCAGACAGCCAAGGCAACCGATGAGATCAGCCAGCAGATTTCAGGGATCCAAACCGCCACCCGGCTGTCCGCGACGGCGATTTCCGGCATCAGCGCGACCATCGGGCGCATGAACGAGATCACCTCCTCGGTCGCCGCCGCCGTCGAACAGCAGGGCGCCGCCACGGC
>Ga0210038_1000751_pt1 | contig 18274 bp, 25 predicted proteins | sample CryGeyCG2114_020_FD_183970 | JGI IMG/M metagenome (GOLD analysis project Ga0210038, IMG submission 183970) | Groundwater microbial communities from aquifer - Crystal Geyser CG15_big_fil_post_rev_8/21/14_0.20 (SPAdes) (version 2) | ecosystem: Environmental > Aquatic > Deep subsurface >... | reverse complement strand
TTGGGCCTGGAGGGGGGGGGTTCCTGGTAATCCTGGCCCGATTGGTGCGTCATATTGAGGAGCCGGAACCGTGGGGGTAGGGGCAGGGGTTGGTAGTTGAGGGGTTGTTATGGGTGCGGTAAATGGGTCAGGTGTGGGCTGTGGTTTGGGTTGTATTGGTGTAACACCAGGAACAGGTGGTGCTGTAATAGTGCCATTAGGAATTGTGTCTTGTGGACCATAATTGCCAAACCCAGGGCCGATAGGGTTGGTTGCAGGTGGTACTGGTTTATCCTGTGTCTTGTTTAGTATTGCCATATAAAAAAGACCGCCTGTTATGGCGGCCACAAAGTTCTTCTGTTAACCTACTCAAATTATAGCATACTTCAAAGTTAGGACCCCTTCTTATCAACGCTTATTCTTGCCTTGTAAATGAGTCTTCCGTCATCGCCAAGTGAAAACTGTGGAACAACGGTAAGGATATAACCTTTTTCTTGTAAGAACTTCTCTAACTCTTGTGGCGGGGTGAGTTGTGAAGTTGTCGAATTCGATTCTTCCTTTTGTTCTTTCGGTTTGATAAATGACATAAACTTATTAAGCTATTGTACCAGCTGGAATATATCTTGTATTTCCGTTGATAGTTACTTTTATAAATTCCGTAGTTGTTAGGTTTTTAGCTCCAACTGCCTCTATCGCATTGCCAACTCCAGCAGTTGAAACAATTTCAATCATTTCCTCACTCACGTCTGCCTGGCCAAGTAGTAGAGCTGGAATAGCCGCCGTAGTAGATGCTTGGTCAATATGGGCTTTAGCTGTTGGCGCCGTCGTCCCGATGCCGACGTTGCCGTCTATTGCTAATTTCGCCGTCCCAGGATCGTTATAACCAATGCTTACACCCCCGCTACTATCTGAATTTAATACCAATTTAGAACCATTAAAACTTAATGGCACGTAAGCACTTCCAGCATCATTACCTGCCCACATATCAAGGCCATTTGCACCAACACCTAATGTTCGAAAATTTGCATTTATATTTGTACCAGTATGCACAGTTAACTTAGAAACTGGCCCCGTCGTCCCGATGCCGACGTTGCCCGTGCTTTTGACATACAATCCTTGTCCCGTTAAACCACTTCCGAGCCACGCACTGCTTGTCGTTCGGAAATCTCCCGCTACATCTAGTTTGTACCCCGGCGCCGTCGTCCCGATGCCGACGTTGCCAGAATTCAGAATCGTCATGGCTTCTGTTGCTCCATTATTCCCTACCAAAAAGTGCATATCTGCACCCGTAGCTCCTACGCCTGCCGTGGTTTGGAGAAAAAGATCAGAGGTAGCAGTTGAGCCACCAATTATCTTATTGCTAGTCATTAAGAGATTGCCCGTCATTACCCCACCAGCTAAAGGTAGATAAGTGGCGGGAACGGTTGTTCCAATAAAAGTATCTATTTGGGCGTGAGTATTTGTGCCAATATCAGATAGTGCGGTATGGCTTGCACCATCCTTCAAAAACTTTTGTTTCCCTGCCGCTGTTCCAACATAAAAATCGTAAGTATCGGTAGTAAACGCTGGCTCGCCTTCGTTAAAGGTTGCTCCTGCTACAGCTGCATCGAGTCCACGCTTTATCCGTATAGGAACGCTAATTGGACTTGCGCCACTGCCACCCATCTAAAACGACCCCCCATCTATCCCCGTATAGAGGCTTAAAAAGGTTGCATAGATTTCATAACCGTCAATGTTTACGTGACCATAGGTGTTGTCTATCGGATCAGCTTCAACCGTGTTGGTTAAATCCTTTTTTATGTAGCGAGCGTCAAGATACGCCTCACTTTTAGGTGGTATTCCCCCAAATGGTAGTATTGGCATTAAACAGCTCCTATCCAGCACACACCGTTGCCAGTGGCGCCATACACATAAAGTTTATTCACATTATTTATACCTACAGAAGTAGCTTGTCCTGCCTGTAACTCAAATCCGGTTGTATTATTAACCGTACTTCCACCAATAAACACCGTTGCTGTATTAGCCGATAACGCCTGTACGATCAATCCATTCTTTAGTTCTAGGCTAGTGGTAGATAACTGCACCGCACTGCCTGTAGAGGCAGACGTTTGCCCGTAGATAGGTACTTTCCCTATACTTACTGATTCAATTAGTGGTCGTGTTCGGTCTGGTATAAGCATTTCTACCTTTCGTAAGCTCTCTGTGCCTTAAATATCTTAGCTGCCTCCATATCAAGTGATACCCACTGATACAACCTCGCTAGGCGTGATTCGCCCAAATGTGGAGATCCTAGCCGTCTTTCTACCGCCCCAATCTTTGCGAGAGCGTCCGTATCGTCCTCTGCCCCGTTTTCCCTAGCCCATTGGTATATAAACCCCATTCGCTCGTTTTCTTCTGTTGTAGGCCTTTCAATCTCCATGTAATCGCGAATAGCACCTAACTCTACCTCACTATTAAGTATATCGCTAAATACAGGCTGTGGGCCCTTGTCTGCACTATCAAGCATCACCGTTTCCGGTTGTACTTCTGGTTCGGCTAGTATTTCATCGTATACGCTCATGTTACGCATTTCGCCATTCTGTCGGGACATTGTTGATGTTACTCGACCTAGCTCGTATCTGTGTAGCTACTATTTGTGGCCTATTACCACTTCCTGATATTTCTTGCTGTACTGCAACCACGTTAAACGCATCGGGAGCCAGGAACGTGTATTTCCTGACCGTTGTGCTGTTGGTATCGCTGCCTGTTGACGGGTTGTACCCATATCGTGGAGCATATCCATATCTTGACGAACCATACCCTGCGAGCGTATAGGGTGCTGTAACCGATACTGTGGCAGCCAAAACGCTATTTCCACTGACCCCCGACGTGTTGTAGCTAATAGATACTGTACCTGATGTGAAATTGCGTAACTCCTGCCACGCATCTACAATTGTCTTCAGTGTAAACCGTTGACCAAAATCTTCTAGTTTTGTCGTCCTTCTCCACGTAAAGTTTGTGCCTTCGTCGTTGATATATCCATCGGATAATTCAATAACTCCACCACCTGACTTGCCTATCAGAGCGTGGTATTTATTCTCACTATCTTGTGATACCGTACCCGACCATGCATCTGTTAGTGTCCATGGTCCAAAGAACGCCGCTGACTCCATGTCGTAGACCAAACACGTCCAGCTCGTAGCCGATATGGGTAAGAACCAGTGATACCTTTTGTCAGAGTACAACGCCCACATCTGGTCTACCCGAGCCATGTTAACCTGATCTATAACAGACTGCACTGCCGCCGATATTGGCTGGAACCGTAAAGAACCACTTAAGATATTGGGTTCGTAGTCTAGTTTAGCCAGGGCAAGGCCTCGCCCTGCGATATTAGCTACAAACATTACACTGTTCTCTACCACCTGTGCTGTACCTGCCGCTGCACATCCAATACCATCTATGATTTTGGTTACTACGGGTTCTGCTATACCTAAAGAACTGTTCCAACTTAATGACATTTGGTGAACGCTATTACCCTTAAACACTATTAGTTTACCTTCTTTTTGTGACAACGCCGTTACACCAAACCTGTCTTTAGAGTTAGGGTCTATATCATAATACCCCCCGCCTTTTGATGCACTGAAATCATCAACGTACTGGCCAACACCAGACCACTGAAACCGAGACGTGCTTTCATCAAGATTGGCAACAACCGTTTTACCCTCCCATGAAATTATGTGCTTGGCTTTCGGACCCGATGTTGAGTTACTTGTTTGGGGAAATAAGAGAAGTGATGTTGTTTCTATGGTTCCATCATCTATCCAGCTAGTTGAACTACTCTCAACGGATGTAATAAAAGACTCCCCACCGGTCTCACGCCCGAAGATGTTATACCCCGTTAGTGCTCCACTGGCGGCTGATGGTGCTGTCCAGTTAAGGGTGATGAAGTTGGTAGCTGTTGGTAGCTCTTGAACATTCGCGATCTGAACAGCTGTAGTTGCTAGAGTCTCGCCAACTCGACCTTTAGCAGAGACCCTATAACTGTGGGTAAATATCCCCGACGTACCACTAGATTTTGTTACCAGTAAGTTAGTGGGTGAAGCAATACCAGCGTAGGTAATAAGGTTAGTACCATCATACTTAACATAAGGGCTTATTCCATCAACCACAAACATATTCCCGCCTAGTTGTGCCGATTGGTGACGCACTCCGCTAGCAAACGATGCACCCGTTATCTGGGCATAACTAGTCCCTGATTTTTTGACCAATATTCCCCTGTCAGTAATAGCAAGTAGTTCTGCTGTACTTGTCGTATGGTTGTAGTAGTCCGTTAGGTGACGAACTTTATTTGTGTAATCAGCGTCAAAGTATTTACCTGTACCTGGTCGTGCCTGTAAAATCCCCTCTCCTACACGTCTAAGATTGGTTAACTCCCTCGCCTCATCATCTGCCAACTCACTATCAAGCAATAAAGTATTTAACCCTTTCTTTTGTGAATCATAACCTACAACCTTATCTTGAGGCCATCTAACCTGTCTTGATTGGCGTTGTCTTAGTGTAGCCATTAGTTTTAATCATCGCCTAGTCTAAATCCTTTATATTCCGACTGCGTTCGTATTGTTTTGTTTTTCTGCAAATCCGACGTATTCTCATCACCAACCATGCGAGCCAGTAACAGATCAGCCTGATCCTTAAACTCGGTATAGTCCGCATCCTGTCGTGCTAGTTTAGCGTAATGGGTAACACGCATCACTAGAAATTCAGGTGTGGGGATAGGCGATGTGCTCGTAAGTGTCGAGAGTGCTGTCGCTTTTGAATGATAAGGAACCGCAATTGAGGCGGGTGATGTGAGGGCTTGCGTTGTCATATAAATACCTACATCCTGGTTTCCACCCCACGTTACATAATCGCCTGACGTGATAGTTGCTTCCCGTGGGTCTCTCTCCTCCACCTTGGCGCTATTAATCGTTATGAAACCCGCAAACCGCTTGAAATCATCAGGTAAAGCAACAGATGTACCAGAGACCGCCATCGTAGTATGAAATGTCTTGATTAGTACCTGCGGCTCGTAGGCGGTACACCACTCCTGATTAGCAGTCTCAAGGAAGTCCGACCATTGGAGTAACAAATCCCCCGTAGGAACCTCCGAGGTGTTGTTTACGTGTGAGCTAACCCTTTGTAGTATTGTTGACTTGTTCATGCTATAAAAAAACCGCCCCTGTAGAGCGGTCATAAAGTTCTTTCATTAACCTGTTTCTATTATACCCTATCGAGATAAGGCAGTTCCGGCCACTGCCCCAGTGTCATCAACTCCCGTTTCCTTTCGTCGTATAGGCTTCTTCCTGATTTACCCAACTTGAATAAGACATGTTTCTCGTTCCATGCGTTCTCGCCACCAAAATCCTCCCTACCGTGTCGTAATGTGTAGCTCTCATTCGTTTGGTCAAGAAAAAACTTGATGCCCATGTCGTTTAGCCGCTCACAGAACTGTAACTGATCGCCTCCGACGCCTAGAAAGTCTAATTGCTCGTCAAAACCGCCCACATTTTTAGCCATCCATAGAGGAAATGCACAAAAATTGAATTCCGCATCATTCCACTGGCTCTCATAAAAGCTACCGTACTTGTTGGTCTTGCGTGGGTCGCTCCATATCTTAACCTCTGGTTTGCCATACTCACCTAAACGGGCGTACTGATCTCCTACTCCTGATACAACACTATCAAACTCCGTTACGTTGGCTACAAACTTAGCTAAAGCGTCTTTATCAGCCCACACAAAGTCCTGCCAACTCACCACAATGTCCCCGCTACAAGCCTTAAAAAGGGCATTGTAGGCACGATTTAGACTCCACAATCCACCCTCAAAATCGTCCTTAATCCACGTATCGCAACCCTTATACTCGAAAGGACTGCATACAATCCACGTAAAATCACGAAACGTCTGTTTATCTAGCGCGTCTTTGACAATATCAAGCCCTTTTTCCCTAATCGTCGGACAAATTACTGACACCTTAGACACTTAGCCCCCACTTCTGCATGAATCGCTCTTTATTCTTAGTTATGTACTCCTGTTCTTTGCCAATTGCCTTTATGGTAGTACCACCCTCGTGTTTAACGACCACAGAAGGTATACATTCACACATAATCCCCGCATCATCTAACCTACGCTTGTAGTCTACGTCTTCCATGTACCCGCCCTCAAAAACCTCATCATATAGCCCAACTTTGTCGATGACTGAGCGTGGGATACATACAAAAGAGCCGTGGAAATCCTGGGTTAGTTCGTTTATACGTGGGGAGGTTACGTGATCGCTTACTAATTCGGTCAAATCGCCTGCTTCAACCACCAAGTCGTTGTTTACAATACAAATATGGTCGCCTTTAGCTAGATTGATACCCATATTTACCGCCCTAGCGTATCCAATCCCCTGATTTACTACTAATATTAGCTCATCGTGGCCTTTTAGGCTGTCAACGCACCGTTTTAGCGTCTCGTCAATAGCTTTATCGTAAGGAAAATGGGGTATAACTACGCTAATCATAGGGTACAAACCTTTCTTTTATCTCTTTGGGTAGAGTGATCTCGCGAAGAGTAGGCCATACGGTTGGTACGGTTGGATGTACGTTGGTACTCTCTAGCCTACAAGGTAGAAATGTATTCTCATACCATCCCTCGATCACCTCAGAAGCGTGCGAGAAGTTGCCTAACTTACGTTTAATAAATGCCGGGTCTTTTGCGTAACTAAAATGGTAGATACCGCCCACATCTTCTGGTATGAGCACCTTAAACCCCGACGTTTCACGTCTGCGCTCCGTTACCCTATCTGTCCTAATGGCTACTAACCCGTCCTGTCTCGTACCGTATAGCTTGTTAGTAGCCCACGTAGGTTGTCTGAATAGGTTAATGAACTCTTTGGTGAACGCCTCACACTGTGCGCCACTCTCTACCGTCTCTTGAATGAACTGCATCGCCCCCTCTAAAGACTTATGTTCCCACCACTCGTCAGCATCAACTATAAGCGCCCACTTAATACCTTTGGTCCGCAAGTAGTCTATCGCCGCATTACGCATAACCACCTGATCGTGTGAGTCTACGTGTAGGATAGTTGCGCCCTTAGACCTAGCGATCTCCTCACTCTTACCACCGTCATATTCATTTCCCATATAACTAGCAGTACCAAACACAACCACAACTAACGGCTTCTCGCGCATGAGGGTATAAGCCCCAAATAGAGACTCATCGTCGTTGTGTGGTGAGAGGAACAGTTTTAACATACGCTTTCTATCGCCTCCCTTAGTTTATCAGCATAATATCGTTCACTAAACACAGGGCAGTTGAGATAGTATCGGTTTAACGGGTTGTCATCCTCAATCTCTACAGGAATCCCACACGCCCTAGCTTCTAGAATAACCCTACCGCCTCCACCCTCTACACTCGCTGGCATATATACGAGTTTACTAGCGTTGTACCATTCAGCTAGATTGCACGGTTGCATCATGGGAATATAACCAACACCATCAGTAGCTAGTCTGTGGATAATCTCCATACTCTCATCCTCATTATTGTGCTGATACTCACCTATGACTAATTTAACAGCCCCACCTAATCCGGTCATACGCTCCCATCGTTTCCAGTACGCTAACGCACCAACGCCGAGCACATCTATCGTTTTAGTTGGTTTTGGCATCTTTCTAAATATCCTGGTATTAACCCCAAACGCATGGATAGCGTTCTGGTGTTTAATCTGTTTACCTAACGAACCAACCTCATAACAAACAGCATCATAGAAGCTGTAGTCCTCCTGCATCTCACTAGAACCACCATAGCAAAGAATACATGGTGTGTCTTGGTAATTCTCTCTTACCCATTTATCGGCAGGTGAGTCTAGCGCACCCCACGCAATAACAACGTCATAGTGCTTGTCTGGTTTGGATACGTCATGGAATAGGTTTATATGAGTCTGTGGATATTCAAATGAGAGAATTGAAAGAGCCTCGTGCAACCCGTCTTTCCAGTATTCACTGTTACGGTTGTAGTACGCGAAGAGTATGTCTATGTTTGATTTAACCATTTTTTACCTACACTCATCCACGTTTCTTTCTTTGCCTCAATTTGACCATCAGTAGCTAAAGTAGTCAACGTATCATGGTTACTTAATAACTCTATCACCTTGTCAGCCATAGCGTCTTGTGTTTTTTCACTCCTTGGATCACCAGATACGCGTACGCCGTAAGCCTTCTCTTTTAACGCGGCGTAATCACTCGTAACAGGTACGCATTGAACCAACGCACTTTCCCTCACGCTTATACAATCAATCTCCTCAAAGTCAGTGGGGTAGTAGTGAATCCTTGCACTCGCCTTAGCTTTCAATAACTCCTTATGACCTACCCGTCCGTGGTGGGTAATACCATCCTGTTTCATTAGCTCGTCAATCTGTGTCTTCCACGCCATGCGCTCAGGGTTGTTCTTCCACGCAACGTCAAACAGATTCCACCCATAATACACATCAAGCGTTGCGTCGGGTATGGCGGTCTTGATCTTGTTCCATTGGTGAAGTACGTAATGTAACCCCCTATCATAACTAGAAGCCCAGATTATCTTGTTGCCTATTTTCTCTATCTTCTTCGGTTCTAACTTAGGATCAACGCCATTGGTAACAATAACAAACTTATCGTCAGGAATATCGGGTAATAGGTTGCGATGATACTGGCTCTTTACGAAGATAGCATCTATAGCTTTTAACCTATCTTTTGTAAACTCATTCTGGTTAGGTACATCGTGTAGATCAATAAATAGCTTGCGACACTTAATACCATAGTCTGCTAACTGCGGGGTTCTCCATGAAATCAGCACGTCAAACGTATCTCGTGGGTTGAACTTGTAGTGGTTGAGATATTGCACACCCTCATACACACCCTCATTGCCTCCGTGATTGCCATACACCGTCACGGTATAACCTAGACTTCTCCATGTTTTAGCTAATTGCACTACGGCAGTCTCACTACCACCAAGCCCTGTTTTGAGACTCTTAGGTGACCATTCCTCAAAACTCATCCCCGTATAATAAACAATTGACTTGGATGGCCATATCGTAGGTTGACCATACTTCTGACGTAACTCAGATGCGTAAGCGTTATCCTCTATCGACTTGGGTAGCACATTCAGCATTGCTTGTATTTTTTCAGCCTCACCACTCTCATCAAGCTCCTCTATCACACGAGCCAACCCTTTAGTTACGTCTGTGAGCTGTTTAATGCGGGTTACAACCGCTAATCTCTCGTGGTAGTCTTTCCTATTAGGTATACGATTTACTAACTCCCTAGCGGTCTCTACAGCCTCGTCAATCTTCTGTTTACCCATCGCTATGTTAAATATCGTCTCGTAGTACCGCATCTCGTCATTTATGGGCGTTTGGACTATCGAAGTATTGGGTTGAGGCGTATTTACAAACAACCGAGCGAAATGTGTAGCTTTATCCCATTCTTGCCTAAAAGTGTAGGTGTATGCGAGCGTTATGTACCACGTAGGAATCAATGGAGCCTCTTTAACAGATATTAGCAGGTGGTCGATGGCTTCTGCCATTTTGCCCTTCGCAATAAGCGTGAGAGCCATATAATGGTGTGCCTCCGCCCTTTCTTCATCCCACCCACTATGTTTAAGATAGTCCGTAAACAGTTCGTATGCCCTATCAGCCTGATCTACGTCAAATAGGTTACGCGCTAGGTAGAATTCGGTACGTGGATCATGATTGTCACCCTCATCCTTATACATTTGTTCTAATATCTCAAGGTTACGAACCAATGCACCCTCTTTAGCACTCTCAGGTGGGTAGTGATTGACTACAATGTCTTTGAAATAGCCATTCTCTACCTCACGTTTAGGTACAAGCGTCTCATGGAGGTGTCCTTTCCACTCATAGTAGCCATTCTTAACGATTCTCTCCCGTGGATGTTTGATTCTAACGTCACCATCAACCCCTATCTCATAGTTATAGTCAAAATATATACCTGTGAGCTTACGTTTCTCCATTTCTGCTATCGCTTTGCTAATATTTTCAGCCCCTTCCCACATATCGTCAGCATCGCACCACATTATATAATCGTAAGAGTCAGGAATTTGCGATAATGCGTAGTTACGTGCCTTCTCAAAGCTCTTAACCCACTTAAAGAACGAGTATGAGCCTTCATACTTATCCACAATGGCCTTTATCTTGTCATCCGGGGTATTTGTACCTGTTACAAACAACTTATCCACATACGGCATGATGGTTGGAAGGCATCGCTCTAGTAACCCAGACTCACTATCGTCTTTAATGATCATTGATAGTGCTATCCTACTCATACCTTCTCCGCCTTTCTGAATTGTGGATAACGCCGTGCGAACTCTCGAAAGAAACGCTTAGGATCCTCCTCCACGTCACTCTCATAAAAGTAAGCGACTAGATCCATAAGCAGAGGAGGCATCGAGAGTAGGTGGCGTTGGTTGTTATCGTCAGTTGCCCCTGTATCTTTTAGTAGCTGGTTTCGATCTTCCTGTGTTACTTCAAAGCCGTTCATATAGTCAGGCCTTATCTTGTACAGGGTTTTGACGAGAAAATCGACACCTTCCCACATAGGTTTATCGCCCATCTTTTTCAGTAGGTCGTCGACTGCCTGAACCGCCCATGCGGGTCTTATTTGATTGTTTGTTACTACATCTATATTCATTTGTTATTTATACGAGAAAAGCCCCCCAAACCGCCGTCTGGAGAGCTATCTCGGCTACCGAGCTAAGATTACAAGTTGTAACCTTCGCGGTAGTAGAAAGGTCGAGCAGATGCAACTCTGATCGCACCCTCACCTACTATGTGACCCTTTCGGTTGTCTCCAGTTATGCCATTAGCGACATGTTTTGGTCTGCGGTTGGTTAAGTAACCAATCGAGAGAAGTTTCGTGTTTACACCCAAAACTGTGCTTGCGGGCATATCTTTGTGAGCGCGAATCTGTACCATGTTACCAAAGTTATCTTCGATAACTTCAAGAGCTTGTACGAGCCTCTTGTCGTCTGCGGCGATAGTTTTTGGTGTTGACGTGGTGAAGAAATTACTGAAAGCGGTTTTAACTGTTCCTGTCGTGAGCAATAGATTGACTAAGTGCTCATCGGTGGTGTTCCAGCTTTCAACTGACATATCAGTAAATTCTTGCTGAGAAAGGGATGTACCTGAATTGCGAACGGTGTAAGTACCGTTGTCGATCGTGAAAGGAATAATTCCGTCCATTGTTCGTGCAACTCCTGATGCTCCGGATGCTTTGGTCCCACGGAGTATTGCGAACTCCATTCTGGACTTCCAGCGACCCATTGCCTTGCCTAACTCAGATGCGTAAGCGTCACGTGGGGATACCTTATTAACTGCAATATCGGTTTCAGATACAGCAAATGTCTCCTTGATAATCTGCAAGACGTTGTTGTATTTGGTTGGTTGAGAAAGATCGGCATATGTGTTGTCGTCTCCTTCAACTACTCCGGTGTTGCTAGTTGGTCGGGCTTCGTAGTATTCTGCCCACTCTGTTAACGTCTGAGAAAACTCAGTTACCGGTAAAGTTGTGGTTAGATAGTTACGGTCTGGCGATACATCAGAAATACGATCCAAAAGATCTTCCCTTCGGACTGTATCCATGTATGTATGTCGGACTCCTGCTAGTTGTGCCATAATTTAATTCACCTCTCAATCTGAGCGATTATGCATCTAGCTATAGATCTAGTTTTTTAATGTCCTCTTCGGTTAAGACTTCATCTACAATTACTTGTGTTAATGCGTCTGAATCTCCCCGATTGATTCTGCGGTATCTTTCTTCGATTTCACCCGAACCATTGTTAGACGATTGTATTCTAGTTCCTACGCTTTCTGCGTTGGCTGTTTCTTTGTTGGCTTCGGTAGCGATAGCCTTTGATTCAGCCTCAGATGTAGCACCTCCTCGTAACTCGTCAAGCTCTGCCTTAGCATCTCGTGCAGCGTCTACCATTGATGGCATACGTCGGCCTTGTTGTTGTGCAACTAGAACTCTAGCAGCATACTTCTCAGCAACCCTCTTTCTAAAAAGAGAATCCGTTTGATATTCAGGAAAATCGAGCCTAACGTTGAGTTCCTCGATTTGAGTATTGGTATCGTTAGGTCGCTCGACCTCTTCTTCAATATCATCTCTAGGTTGGCTTGCAGGGACTGTTCGTGCTGCGTCTAACAACGATTCGTCCGATTCGTACTGTGCTAATTTGCGTTCTGCTGCAGTTAGTTTAGTACGCATAGCTGCAAAAGCCTGGTTTTGGCTTGTGTTTTCTGCGTCGTCCTGCTGGTCCTCAGCCGAACCGGTTTGATTGTTTGCGGTGGGGTTTTCCGCGGAGATGGGTTCCTCCATCTCACTTACTCCCTCGTTTGTGTTGTCCATATTGATCACCTGCCCTTCTCGCTGGCGTCGCGCGCGTGCCTTAATAAAAAAGCCGCTTAGATACCCACCACTCGTGTGATAGACATATAAACGGCTTCGAGGTTCTCTCGTAATCCAATTTAATTATACACTACAACTTAATCAGCTTTCCTTCTGTATCGGCATACACTCCATATAACCCTAATTGACACATCCTACACTTAACCCCAGCCCCGTCTCTTTCGAAGAAATGTGAACACTTTGTAGCATCCATAACTACACTGACAGTCTCTGGCGTTATCTTTATTTCATCTACCTGTTCAATTGCTTTTTCTTCTACCACATGTCTCCTTTTCCCTCTACAATATCTTTAGCTTTACGTACGAAATCAACACGAGATGCCGTGTTTTCTACCGCATCAACCACCATGCCTATAGCTCGCGCTAACGCATAAGAGTACATGTATCGTTGTTCCCAGTTTTCATCGCCAGGTTTGGGGAGTTCAGCTTGTACCGATTCAAGCAAGAGGGGTTTGAGATATTGTGCCCATGCCGGATTCTCGGCGAATCCTTTAACCGCTGCCGTGTATTCAGGCTCTGACAGGTTGTTGGTTGGTTTGGACTTGTCCATTTAACTGTTGCCCTATAAGCTGTTGGGGGCCTGGAGGACCTTGAGGTGATTGTACCATGTTCGGGTCCTGGGGCATCTGTCCAGCCCCCTGCATCTTCATCTGTTCTAATTCCCGTGGGTCCATCTTCTCAAAATACTGTTCTGCGTTCTTGATATCTAACTTATCACCGATAGTTTCTAGCAACTCTTTGTGTTTCATCTTGTACCCCTCTTCAAGGAGTGCGGGCATAGCTTCATGCATCTTGTCGTAGTACATTGAGAGTGATGCTGCCTCTGATTCCGGTGACTTGGCGCTGATTGTATTGAGGTCTAGTTGGAATCTGTACTCACCCGATAAGTCTTTCGGTTCGACAGCTAAGAATCCACTCTTACCACCTTTAGCTAATTGGAGTTTTGGCAACTGTTCACCGTTAATAGCCACGGGATATAGTGGTTCGGAATAGGCGTCTAACACTCCAGCCTCACGTAGACTCTCATACGCCTCATCAAAAGGTAACCCCGGATTCTCCTCCATCCAGTTCTCTAGGAATCTAAACCCCTCGTCAGCTAACGTGTACCCATCTAATCCTTCATCAATAAAATACCGAAGAGCATCACTACCCACAATGTTGATAATCTTCTTGCTTGTTAAGAACTGTTTGTCCATACTCCACCACATACCAAAGATGCGTGTGAGTGTACCTGCCATGAACAGTTTTTCCAAGTTGTCACGACTACCGCGTTGAAACGCTAGGTCTTTAACTTCTGTGGCCGTTTTGTCTGCCTGGAACGCTGACATATTGCTTGAGTCCTGTGCTGTTTCACCCATACCCTCAGAGAATGAAGAGGACAACATCCTGTACGCTTCAACAAATACTTTGGTGAACTGCGTATCGTTGGTGTGAGGAACAATGTCGGTGCCGGGATTATTCATAATCCATGCTGCCTTAGGTTTGTACTCAATCGTATTCCAGTCAACATTAGTTTTATGTCCGTGGACAATGGGATACAGGCTAGTCTCTGAACTCTCAATGAACAAACTAGATAATGCGTTAATCGCTAACTGTTCGCTTCGTACCGATTCAATACCTGATGCGCCGTAAATATCATCATCGATAGGAATATACTCGTGGAGAACGAATGGTTTGCGTCTGTGATCGTATGGGTTCTTTTTGACACTAAGGATAAGTCCAGGTTCTTCACCAATACTCCCCGTGTCAGGTGTCCACGATACCCATTTATCATCGTAGTATGCCGTTACGACAATAAACTCTCTATCATTCCCATAACCTGTGCGTGAACCAGACAACCCCCGGATAATCGTATTGATTGAGTCAGCACGATTCGGGTCTTCTTTGGCCACACTCTCGGCTACACGTTCTAACTCTTTGAGTTTTGAGTATGTGTACTCTCTGGCCAAGTTCTCACCTACATTAACCGTATCGTGCATATCCTGAAGAGACCGGACACGCTCAACCATCACGTATAAAGAGTCGTCAATAGACTTTGCACCTGGTTGGAACATGACACGCCTGTTGTCTAATACTTCAAGTGTTGGGCCATCAAACTCAACCTTACCTTCGTGCTTCCTGTACATCCAAGGGACTAACGCAACACCAGCACCATACTTGCGAGCGTTCTGGTCTAGCCGGAATATCTTTTTAATCATTGACTCATTATTGTAGAAATCGTGGTCGTCGTACTGTGCTGATAAGAGTTCAGTACCTACCTTAGCACCCAACTCGTTACCACCAGGACCAGCAACTAACGTACCCTTAACTTTACCCGTGACAAGCCGTGAACCCTTACCGTAGAGTGATTTGAATACGAGAGGTATGAATACTTTAGCGTTGTACGGCCATGTGGCGGCATCAATCTGGGAGCGATATAACATGTCATACCCATCGAACCCTTGCTTGGAATGGGTAATGCGAACGTCTAGCTCGGCCTTTGACTCGTCGTAGTGGACACGGGCATCTCGTGCTATATCTTTGATGTTAAATGTTTGATCTGGCATATAAAAAAACCGCCCTCTAAGGCGGTACAAGGTTCTCCTGCTACCTGCTTATATTCTACCATAACCCTAAGGCTTGACCGTTTGCTGTGACTCGGTCATCTTAAGTGTTCGTATCGTAGCCTCATGCTTTTGTATCTTTCCATCGGCTATAACCATCTGTACCGTGCCATACCCACGGCGCTGAACTAAGGCTACATTGGTAAAAAACTCGATAATATCTGTATGATCTAACCTGTGAGTAAGCATCAGGTCTCGGATAATTGCAAGGTCGGGAAACAACGTCTGTAACAACTGTTCAGCTTGCTCAGCGTTGTTCTCAGTCTCCATGTCATAGCTATATTCTTCCATTGTCACCATATAGAAGGGGTAGTTCTTACTTTACTATTGTACACTTCGGGGTTTCCATTACCAGCACCACCATCAAGTCCGCTCACCGCTAAGTACCTGAAAGCGTCAGCAGCATGTGATGACCAGTCATGGTCTGGTGCGTTCTTGTATGTTTTTCGCTTATCGTCAAATAGTTTTTTATAGTTCTTGAGGGCCGATATACCACGTTCGCAATTGGTCTTGTGGAAATAGCAACGGTTAAGAATAGAACGTACAGCTTGGATACCATCATCAATAGGAACATTTGGTGCCACCTCAAAGTTTACTCCCAGACTAGATGCCGTATCGATACGAGTAATGCCACTAGTCATCTCTGTAACCTTAATATCGTGTGGAGCTATATGCCTACCATACACGTATGGTTTCTCACGCATCTCTTTGAAATAGTAGTTGAGGCCTTCACCTTCTGACTCCATATAATCAATCAGTCTAATCTCGTTACCTGCTATCTGCACAAACCAAATTGACATAGCATCACCAACACCCAAATCCCACACTGTGTGTACTGGTATGTTTGTTTCATAACCAAAGTCGAGAACGCGACCCTCACGCTCAGCCTCGGTCATCCATTTACCGTAGTATGAACCAACAACAGGCGCATCGAACGAACAGTAATACTCTTGCATAAACAATGAGTCATCTCCATTCTGTCTTACAATCTCCTCTTTCTCTTGTTGCAACATCTCAGGCGTAATCACATGAGTATCATCAACCGTTAGTCTTTGACAGAACCAACCTTTTGACTGTTGAGCTAATTCGAATAAGTCCTTGCCGTGATTATCGCCTGCTGGCGTGTAGTTGAACACAGCCCATCCACCATTCTCGGCTAGGATAGGGCGCACCGTATTCCACGCGTTAGGGTCTTGGTACGAATACTCAGAGAAGATACAACCAATAGGGTTAGTACCACGAACTGAGTCGTATCGGTCAGTACCAACGATTTGAAGTATCGAGCCATTGATAGTCTCAATAAGCATCTCGGTATTGTCTGTACGTTTGCGTATCGCTTCGGGGATATGGTCGGTGAACTTGAACCCGTCACGGTCTAATCCATTCCACAATATCTTTTTACCTTGCTTGTAAGTAGGAAAGAAATAGTAATACGTACCGACGCGCTCTATCATCTTTTTAGCTACGAGGTTAATGAGGGTCTTATCTTTACCGGCTCGATCTACGCCGATGCCACACAGCTACAGCCCTGGTAATACCAGAGTCTATTGCTGCTAACAAATTAACTTGATACGGCCGTGGCTCGTACATGTAAGGGATTGTAATATTAGACATCAGAAAAAGACCACCACCCCTAAAAAACTATTCGCTTGTTTCATCTTGTTTTGGGACATAGTTCATGGTTGTGATATTAATAGGCTGATCATCCGTTGTGATATCAGTACGAGTAGCAAACTCATGCTTAGCCTTACGCTCCAAATACCACTGTGCATCCTTAGCGTTTCGTAGTGCCTTAACTACAGTGTCCTTAGCCTTTAGTATGGGTGAAACTTTAAGCCTATCGAATTCCTCCCGTAATTCTGGTTTATCTTCTAAATGACGGTAAAAGCTAGAAGTTCCAATATTAGCGAACGCGCAAGCTTCCTCATCAGTACAGCCGATAGCAAAAGCAGTCTTTAATTCTGTGATCTTTTCGGGAGTAACAACAGTTAACCTAGCCATAACTCTATTCTACACTAATAGTGATTTGAACGGGTTCGTCGCCCGGAATAGTCCCAAACGCCATGATACGTGGGTCGGTTGTGAGTAGTCTGATCTGATAGGTACGGTCAAGCTCGTTCTTGGCTTTCATGCTTTTAACTTCTTGGATGTCTGCCTCAAATGTTATTGGTTCCATGGTATCAGCTCATCCTCATTACTTTTCCAAACTCCAATATCCAAGACAACGCGCTGGTATGTTGGCTGCACTGTAGTATTCAAAAGATTCACATGGTCTTGTAGATGAATTTTCCATGCTCCTTTTACCTGTAAAAAAAAGCGTTAGTAACATCGAAATAACCAGAAGCCCAATTACCACCCAACCCAACCTATGGTCGGTATCAGGATACGGGGAGTCGTACCACCCATAGCCATCGCTCACTTGCCCTCCTCCGCTATTCTACGCAACATAGCTTCTTTAAGTTTCTCACGTGCCATTTCCCTCACCCACGCGCTCACGTTGGTATCCTCAGTGGCAAGTTGTGCTTTTAACGCTAGATATAGTTCGTCGGGGATGCTGATGCTTCGGTGTGTGTTTTCCATCCACACATTATACCACTAATCACATAGAAGTAAAGAGAGAACCGGCGCGCCTACATTCTTATTGCCTTTAGAACACGTATCTTATTACCGCTTTCGGCATAATGATATTGAGCCTACGTATAAGCAAAAACCCGACGTCGCTTATTAACGCAAAACGTCGTATACTTAGTATGTGCAATACTTCTGCAAGGGTGACAAATATATTCACGATAAATGTTACCCTGTAATTGAACTCTATCGGGAAGGCAAATCATCGGAAGATATAAGAGAAATTCTCAACATTCCCGTTTCCGTCAGGTCAATACAGAGGATGCTTAAAGCAAAAGGGGAAATAAGACCATTTCGCGAAGCATTAAAACTCTCAAAAGACAAGCACGATACGGCAATACGTAAATATTGGAAGGAATACCAACTACCCCACAAAAAAGGGAAGACAAAAACAACGCCAGGAGTACGATACAAGGTACTTAGAAGGGACAACTTCAAATGCGTATTGTGCGGAAATGATGGAAAGCAATCGCCACTACAAGTTGACCATATTGTACCCGAAATACATGGGGGCGGACACACTGAGGACAATTTGCGTACACTTTGTTTTGAATGCAACGTCGGGCGTAATAATGTCGATGTTGTATATCGTAAGTAATTCACT